>Ga0207675_100000014_pt1 | contig 133509 bp, 114 predicted proteins | sample KBSSwiS42_FD_184305 | JGI IMG/M metagenome (GOLD analysis project Ga0207675, IMG submission 184305) | Switchgrass rhizosphere microbial communities from Kellogg Biological Station, Michigan, USA - KBS Switchgrass S4-2 (SPAdes) (version 2) | ecosystem: Host-associated > Plants > Roots >...
CCACCGACAACCCGGCCAAGATCGACCGGTACGAGCACACCGCCACGCTGGCCTTCACGCTGCCGCACAAGCCCGAATAGGGATCATCCAGTATCGGAGAGTGGGTATGAAGTTCATCTATTTCGCGATCGCTTCAGCGCTCGCCATCACGCCCGCATACGCCCACAGCGACAAGAAACCACGGCACGGTGGGCAAGTCGTCGAGGTCGGCGAGACGGCCTTCGAGCTGGTCCGCGCCCCGGCTGGCGTTTCGCTCTACGTCCGGGATGACGGCGACGAGGTGCCGCCGGAGTCGATGTCGGCCAAGCTGTTCGTCACTTCGGGCGCCAAGAAGAGCGAGATTCCGCTCGTCGCGGCCAAGGGCAACCAGCTTCTGGCGGCGGGCGCCAAGATCCCCGGTGGCGCACGCGTCGATGTGCTCGTCATCTTTAACCAGACCAAAGCGCGTCAGTCGGCGACTTTCATGATCAAATGAGCTCGCCGCGCGACGTCCAGCTAATATGGCGGGTCGTCGCGCTCGCGACCTTTTCCCCTGGTCGTCATGGCGCATGCGTGGCCGAGGAGCTCGCCTTTCTCGAGGCGCATTGGCCAAAGACGCCAGCATCGGGCATGCCGACCGGGCCGCCGCGCTCGTTGGCGGATATGAGGAAATTGTTGGGCTGTGTGGCGAGGGGCGGGAATCGTTCCCCACGCCATGCAAGGGCTGCGCTGCGCTTCATGCCGTCGCGCGCTTATGATTGGGTCAACACGCCGCCCGAGACACTGCTGAGCTGCAAGGATCTCCTAGCTTTCATCTGCCGCCTGGATTTCTACGCCGGGGCGGAACCGGGAGGAACTCCTCGACAGCCGGGAAGGGGCTACCGGTTTTCACGCGAGATGTGCGCTCGCGCTGCGATGCGCATGATCGGCGTCAAGATCCTGAACGACTGGTGCGGTCGCCGCTGATACCGCTCCGGGGGCGCTCGGTGCCGCCCCCGGAACGTGATCGCATCAGAATTTCAAGCCGGCCCTAACATACCAGAGACCGCCATTATAGCCGAACGGCGAGGCATCGATATATTGGTTGCCGTTTCCGGGCAGGCCGGTGATCGGATCGATCGAACGCAAGTCTTTGTCCGGATAATTGTCGAACAGATTCTGTGCGCCGGCCGACAGCGAGAAGTGATCGTTGAAGCTGTAGGTCGCCTCGACGTCGGCGACTAGTTTGGCGCCGAAGGTCTGCGCGGCGTTCGTGCTCGAGGTAACGGTGAATGCGCTATAGTAGTTCACGCGTCCCAGCAGCGAAAGTCGGCCCAGCGACCAAGTCTCGGTGAAATTCACGCGCAGCTTCGGCAGCGTGCTCTCCAGGTTGGCGACTCGGTCGCTCGTCACGATCAAAGGATTGCGGTCGATCACCTTGGTCCGGTTGTAATTGGCGCCGAGCGAAGTGTTGAACGTGCCCGCAGAGGCGGTGCGAAGCACGCTGCTCAGCACTGCATCCACGCCTTGCGTTCGGGTCTTGAACGCATTGGTCAGATACTGGACGCGGTTCAGCTCACTCGCGTTGGACACGCCGAGTGCAGCCAGCGCAGCCTGATCGGCGGCTGTCACCGCGAACGACTGCGACAGTCCGAGCCGGTCCCGGATCAGAATATTGTAATAGTCGATCGTGAAGTTGATTCCTGAACCCGGCGTGATGACCAGGCCGGCGGTCAGGTTCACCGACTTTTCCGGCTTCACCGGAACCGCGCCATAATAGACCGACGCCGGATGGTCGACGGCGAATGTGCCTGTCTGCACTGGCGTCGTGCTGCCGGCTATGAAGCTCAGCGTCACGTTGTTGACGCTGGTTTGCCCGGGCGACGGCGCGTGGAAACCGGTGCTGGCCGCGCCGCGTATCGCCACCACGGGCGAGAATTCGTAGCGTGCCGAACCCTTGAAGTTGATCGTGTCGCCAAAAGTGCTGAAGTGCTCGTAGCGCGCGGCCGCGCCAAACGTCAGCGCGTCGACGATGTCGACTTCCAGATCGAGATAGCCGGCATAACTGCGCCGTGAACTCAGGCCCGCGGAATCCGGTCCCTTGCCAGCCTGGCCGTTGGCGCCGACCGAACTGGTGACGACGCTGACCGTGCCGTCGGGGCGCTGGACGACCTGCCGGGCGAACGGCCCCGCCGCCCAGGACGCCGTTTCGCCGAGGCCAACCTCATAGGATTCACGCCGGTATTCCGCGCCCCAGGCCAGATTGAGCGGGCTGGCCAAGCCAAGGTCGATCGGATAGCTGAAGTCGGCGTTGAAGTTGGTCTCGCTCTGGGTAGACTTGCCGAGGTAGAAGCTCGTCGGACTTTGCGGTCCGTACGATGGATTGATGGTATCGCGGAGGTAAGATCGGAGCTGGTTCTGCCCGTAACTGGCCGAGAAGTCGTACTTCAGGTCGTCCAGCTTGCCACGATACCCTACCGTGCCGGAAAGATCGTCGATCCTGGCGCCGAAGATCGGCGTGAAACCGGCGGGATACAGATCGGCGAAGGTGAAGGTCCGCCCGGCGCTGTCGCGGTTGCCGTTTGGCAGTTGATCGAGATAGTAGGTTACACCGAACAACGCCGTTCTGGCAAAATTGGCGGTGTTGAACGATTGGCGATAGTTGAACGTCTGCTCGCCATCGCTATGGCCGTAATTTCCGAAGAAATACAGTTCGCTGGTGCCCAAATCCAGGCCGCCATTGACGAACAGGCGGACCGCTTCCTGTTGGGGTTTGCCCCATTTTTGCACCGGATTGGGAATGTTCAGGCTCGGCCGCTCATTGCTGAGCTGCAGGGCGCCCGGGCGCTGCGTGCCGCGGCTGGTGTCGCCGCTATTCACATATTCCGCACTGAAATTGACGAAGCCACTGGAGCCGAGCGCGAAGCCCTTGTGCAAGGCAAGCTGATATTCCTTGCCGTCTCCGGCGTAATATTGGCCATAGCGCGCCATGCCCACGAGTTCAGTTGCGCCCTTTTTCAATCCGATGTTGATCACCCCGGCGATCGCGTCGGACCCGTACTGGGCCGAGGCGCCGTCGCGCAGCACCTCGACGCGTTCGATCGCGATCGCCGGTATCTGTGAGAGATCCACCGCATGGCTCAGCAACGACAGCGCGCTGACGTCGATGTTCACCATCGCCGAGCGATGGCGCCGCTTGCTGTTCACCAGGACCAGCGTCTGATCCGGCGGGAGTCCGCGCATGTTGGGAGGGCGGACAAAAGAGGAGCCGCCCGACACCGCGCTCTGCGGAACGCTGAACGACGGAATGACATTCTGGAATAGCGCATTCGTGTCCGAAGTGCCCTGCCGGATCAGATCCTGGGAAGTGAACACGTCGATCGGAATGACCGACTGCGTGACCGTGCGGTTGTCGCGGCGCGTGCCAGTAACGATGATTTCCCCGCCAGTTGCCGAGGCCCCGGCGTCGGCCGGTGCTGGTGCAGGAGGTGTTTGCGCCATCGCGGCACCGGCTAACAATGGGCTTATTATGCTTGAGCAAAGCAATATCCGCCTGTCGCTCATTATCTCTGTCCCCTTTTTTCTTGGTGGGATGCATTTTCGGGATGCACCTTGAGCGCGGCCGCCTCACGGGACCCGCACTTTGGCGCCGCGAATATTTCACCGCGACGCGATGCCGAAATGCCGAAATTCGGGGCGTGGCCGGCAAAAAAATTCAACTTGCCGGCCGTTGTTTCACTCTTATGCCGTGCCGGCCTGGGCGAAGGAACGCCCTGCCGGGGCGCGCGCCAGGCTGCATCTCGCCCGAGCAGATCACTGTGTTCGACAGCTCCGGCATCGCAATGCAGGATCTGACGATCGCCCGCCGGCTCGTCGCGACGCGCGGCTGAGCTGCCCCGCCGACGCGCCGGAAATGCCCGGTTACGGCAGATCATGCCGGAGTCAGCCGATCACGTGCTCAGCAATGCCACCTGCTGGCCGAGAATGGCGAATCTCGCCGAGAAACGCCGCTAATCTGTCCCGACAGTGTCAGACGAGGGGGCCCGCATGGCGATACTCAAACCCAAGTTCATCACGTTCGATTGCTACGGCACGCTCATCAACTTCGAAATGGCGCCGGTCGCCCGCCAGGTTTACGCAGACCGCCTGTCGGGCAAGGCGCTGGACGATTTCTGCGAATATTTCTCGGCCTACCGCCTCGATGGCGTGCTGGGTGCCTGGCGTCCCTACCTCGACGTAGTGACCGAGGCGCTCCAGCGCGCTTGCCGGCGATCGTGCATCGAATATCGCGAGGGCGACGGCGAGGCGCATTACGCGGCCATCCCCACTTGGCAGCCCCATCCCGACGTGGTCGAGCCGCTGAAGCGGGTGGCGAGCGAAATCCCGCTCGTCATTCTGTCGAATTCGATGGTCGATCTGATTCCGCATAGCGTGAAGCACCTTCAGGCACCGTTTCACACCGTCTGCACTGCGCAGGAGGCGCAGGCCTACAAGCCCCGCATGCAGGCGTTCGAGTTCATGTTCGACACGCTCGGATGCGGGCCAGAGGACGTGCTGCATTGTTCGTCCAGCTTCCGCTATGATCTGATGACCGCCTATGATCTCGGCATCAAGAACAAGGCATTCGTCAATCGCGGTCATGAGCCGCTGAACAGCTATTACGAAGTGAACGAGATCCGCGGTCTCGGCGGCCTTCCCGGGCTGGTCGGGCTATGAGCGTCGCAGTGAAACAGACGGTCGATGCGGTAGTCGATATCCGGGCCTACGCCGCCGGCGCGAGGCCCGCGAACGATTGGCTGAACGGCCGGGCAGCGCCGGCTTTCGCAGATGCCGATGCGCAGGTGGCAGCGATCGCGCTCCGCGGAGAGGGCCGGGTCGACGCGCTTGCGGCGGACGAGTTCGTGCTCGTGCTCGAGGGCAGGCTCGAGATCGAGAGCGAAGCCGGCACGCTGGTGATGGAGCCCGTCACCGGTGGCGTTCTGCCCGTCGGCACCAGCTTCGGCTGGCGCGCATCCGATGATCTTCTGGCGATCGTTTACACGGCGCCGACCGCGGCGCCCGGAAGCGCGACAGGGCCGCTCCTGGTCGATCAGCATGCGCCGCTCGCGCCGTCCAGCCCGCCGTTGGCCGAGAATCTGATCGGTCCGACGCCGAGCTGCCGCGCGCACAGCGATTATGTGTCTGCCAATGGCGAGTTCGCCTGCGGCATCTGGGATTCGACGCCCTATCATCGCCGCCAGATCCGCTACCGGCAAGTCGAGCTGATGTACCTGCTGGAAGGGACAGTCACCTTCACGAACGACGAGGGTAGCGTGCGCTTTTCGGAGGGCGACGCGTGCCTGTTCGTGCGCGGCGATGGCTGCGCATGGTTCAGCGATGAATATGTGAAGAAGATCTACGCCACCCAACGTCCGGTCGGCTGAGGGCGTCCCGTTGACCCGGTTTTTGCGCCTTCGGTTCCGCACGCGGGGTCGACCGCGGCAGCATCTGCCGCGAGTGGGCGCCATCGCCGTACGACGACCTCGCGTCGACATGACATTCGGGAGGTGTTGCCAGCGGAAACCGGCTTAATGTGGTCGACGTGCCGCGACACCCCGAAATCGAAACCGGATGAATGCAGTCAATGTCCAGCCCCGCCCATACGGTCGCCCAGCCTGAATCAGGCGATGTGATGCAGCTCGATGTGAATCATCTAGCCGAGGCGTTGGCGCTGTCGCAGGCACTCGACTGGCCGTATCGCGCCGAGGATTGGGCCTTCGCCCACGGGCTGGGGCGCGGTTTCGCGATCGAGAGCGACGGCCGGCTGGTCGGGACCGCATTGTGGTTTCCCTATGGCCCAGATCATGCGTCTGCCGGCATGATCATTGTCGCGGCCGAGGCCCAGCGGCAAGGGATCGGCGCACGGCTGATGGCGGCGCTGCTCGCGGACGCGGCTGGACGCACGATCATCCTCAATTCGACTCGCGAGGGCGAGGCGCTGTACACCCGGCTGGGCTTCAAACCCTATGGCGTGGTGACGCAGCATCAGGCGGTGCTCAAGGCGACGCCGGCGGTCGACGCTTCCGTGCCGCTGCGCGCCTCGCAGCCCGGTGATCGCGCCGCACTCGAGGCTCTCGATTGCGCTGCTTCGGGAATGGACCGCGCGGCGCTGCTGGATGCGATCTTCGCAATCGCCGAGGTACAGGTCGTGGAGCGCGATGGCCGCATCGCGGGGTACGGCTGCGTGCGGCGGTGGGGTCGCGGAGTCGTGATCGGCCCGGTCGTCGCGCGTGATGTGCGCGATGCGCAGGCCTTGATCGCCACACTTGGCGCACGGCATGTCGGTGAATTCGTACGGATCGACGTGACGACAGCCTGCGCGCTTGGCCCATGGCTTGAAGCCATCGGCTTGCCTGAGGTCGGCCAGGTCGTTTCCATGTCGCTCGGGGAGCCCCCGCGGAGCGGTCCGGACACGACATTGTTTGCCCTTTCCAATCAATCGCTCGGCTGAGCCGCAGGAGCGGCTCCGAAAAGGTAGTTCCGATGATCGAGACCCTGCACCAGCCCGTCGAGACCGATGCCGCCGAGAGCCTCGACACGATCGAGACGCCCGCGCTGGTGCTCGACGTGGCGAAGCTCGACCGGAACGTCGCACGGTTGCGCGCGCATCTCGCGCGCCTCGGCGTAGCTTTTCGCCCGCATGTGAAAACTGCCAAGTCGATCGACGTGGCGCGACGGCTGTTTGCGGGAGGCGTGGGGCCGATCACCGTCTCGACGCTCGCCGAAGCGGATTATTTTGCGGCTGGCGGCTTCACCGACATCACCTACGCAGTCGGGCTGAGCCCGGAGAAGATCCGCCGGACCCGCGAACTCGTGTCGCGCGGCGTCGACCTGTCGGTGCTGATCGACTCGCTCGACCAGGCGCGGGCGCTCGCCGAAGCGGCGCAGGATGGCGACGCGATGCCCGCCGTGCTGATCGAGATCGACTGCGACGGGCATCGCGGCGGCCTGCTGCCGCACGATCCGACGCTTACCGCCATCGCCGGCGTGCTGAAGGATGGTGGAGTAACGTTACGAGGCGTGTTGACGCACGCGGGTGAATCCTATGGCGCGCGCGGCGGCGTGGGCTTGCCGCAAGCAGCCGAGCAGGAGCGCGCAGCTGCAGTGGCGGCAGCGCAGATGCTGCGCCGTGCCGGGCACGAATCGCCGGTGGTGAGCGTAGGATCGACGCCGACGGCGCATTTCGCGAGAAACCTCGACGGTGTGACGGAAGTGCGCGCCGGCGTGTTCATGTTCTTCGACCTGGTCATGCACGGCATCGGTGTCTGCGATCTCGACGATATCGCGCTTTCGGTGGTCGCCGCCGTGATCGGGCACCGACCGGAAAAGGGCTGGATTCTCACCGATGCCGGCTGGATGGCGATGTCGCGCGATCGAGGCACGCAGCGGCACCCGGTGGATCAGGGCTATGGCCTGGTCTGCGACATCGACGGCACGCCATTTCCCGACCTCATCGTCGAGGATGCGAGCCAGGAGCATGGTATCATCAAGGTGCGGCCAGGAAGCAGCGCGGCGCTCCCGGAACTGCCGATCGGCTCGCGGGTCCGTATCTTGCCCAACCACGCCTGCGCAACGGGAGCGCAGCACGAAGCCTATGCGGTCGTCGAGACCGGCAGCCGTCATGTCACCGCGGTCTGGCCGCGCACGCGCGGCTGGTGAGACTCATGGTCAGGCCGGTCGTGACGCCTCGCGTGGAGATTCTTGCATGAAGATGATGCCTTACTGGCTGGACACGGCAACACCGTTCGCCTCGGCGGCAACCGGTGGACCCGAAGGAAGCGCCGACGTGGTAGTGGTCGGCGCGGGCTTCACTGGCCTGTCGGCTGCGCTCGCGCTTGCCAAAAAAGGCGCGAAAGTGGTGGTGCTGGAGGCGGACCGCGTCGCGGGCGCGGCGTCCGGTCGTAACGGCGGCATGTGCAACAATGGTTTCGCGCAGGATTATGGCGCGATGTCCGCGAAGCTCGGCCGCGAACGCGCGAACGCGCTGTATCGAGCGTTCGATGCCGGCGTGACCAAGGTCGAATCGATCATTGCCGAGGAAGGTATCGAGTGCCATTTCGCCCGCGTTGGCAAGCTCAAGCTCGCCGCCAAGCCAGCGCATTATGACAAGATCGCGCGATCGCAGGAGCTGCTCGCGCGCGAGGTCGATCCCGAGACGCGCATGGTGCCCCGTTCCGAGATGCGCGCGGAAATTGGTTCGGACCGGTATTTCGGCGGCATGCTCTTCGAGAAGAGCGCCAGCATGCACATGGGCATGTATGGCCAGGGGCTGGCCGAAGCAGCGGCGCGGCGCGGCGCGACGATCTATGAAGGTAACCCGCTAATCCGCATGCGAAGAATGGCCGGCGGTGGCCATGAGCTGACGACGCCGCACGGCAGCGTGCGCGCCAACCAGGTGTTGCTGGCGACCGGCACCTCGGCCATCGGGCCTCTCGGCTGGTTTCGGCGACGGATCGTGCCGGTGGGCGCATTCCTCATCGCGACCGAACCGCTTCCGGTCGGGCTGCTGGATCGGCTGACGCCCAATCGCCGCAACACCACCGACACGCGCAATTTCGTGAGCTATTTCCGCACTTCGCCCGACAACAGGATCATCTTCGGCGGTCGCGCCCGTTTCTCGGGACGAAGCGACGCAACTTCCGACGCGAAGAGCGGCGTCATCCTCCGCCGGTCGATGCTGAAAATCTTCCCGGAACTGGCGGACACGCGCATCGACTATTGCTGGGGCGGGCTGGTCGATATGACCAGCGACCGCCTGCCGCGTGCGGGCGAGCATGACGGCCTATTCTATTCGATGGGCTATAGCGGTCACGGCACCCATATGGCGACGTATATGGGGGCGATCATGGCCGAAGTGCTCGATGGCCGCGCCGATCTGAATCCCTGGCGGGACTTCGACTGGCCCGCCATTCCGGGCTATTTCGGCAAGCCGTGGTTCCTGCCGTTCGTGGGTGCCTATTATCGCTATCAGGATCTCGTTAAATGATGACGGCTGTTGCCGAGGCGTCGGGCACCGCCTTCGACCGGCGCGAGCACGCCTATATCGGCGGCTGGACGCCGGTTTCCGCGCGCGAGATGCTGCCGGTGATCGATCCGTCGAGCGGCGAGATTATCGCGGAGGTTGCGGCGGGCACATCGGCCGATGTCGATCGCGCGGTCGCTGCCGCGCGCGCGGCCTTCCCGAAATTCGCCGCCTCGCCCGTCGCGGAGCGGATCGCGCTGCTGGAGAAGATCCACGCGCTGATCCTCGAACGCGCGGAGCCACTCGCGCGCACGCTGACGCTGGAGATGGGGGCGACGATAAGCCATGCGCGCGCCGCGCATATTCCGCTGGCGGCGGCGCATGTTCGCGCGGCGATCGACGTGCTGCGCGACTATGATTTCCTGACGATGCGCGGGACGACCGCCATCGTGCGCGAGCCGATCGGCGTGTGCGCGCTCATCACTCCCTGGAATTGGCCGCTGTATCAGATCACCGCCAAGGTCGCGCCAGCGCTGGCGGCCGGGTGCACGGTGATCCTGAAGCCCAGCGAATTGTCGCCGCTCAGCGCGCTGATGTTCGCCGAGATCGTGCACGATGCCGGTGTGCCCGCGGGCGTGTTCAATCTCGTCAACGGCACCGGCCCGGAGGTGGGCACTGCGCTGGCCGCGCATCCCGACATCGACATGATTTCGATCACCGGCTCGAACCGTGCCGGCGTGCTCGTGGCGCAGGCGGCGGCGCCCACGGTCAAGCGCGTGACGCAGGAACTGGGCGGAAAATCCCCCAACGTCCTGCTGCCCGACGCGGATTTCGAGCGCGTGGTGCCGCTCGGCGTGATGGCGGCGTTTCGCAATGTCGGCCAGTCGTGCAGCGCGCCCACTCGGATGATCGTGCCCCGCGCGCGGCTGGCGGAGGTCGAAGCGATCGCCTGCGCTACGGTCGAGGCGATCGTGATCGGCGATCCCCGGGACGACGAGACAATGCTCGGCCCGATCGCCAACCGGGCGCAGTTTCTGCGCGTCCAGGCGATGATCGCGGCCGGCGTCGAAGATGGTGCGTCGCTTGTCTGCGGCGGCCCGGGTCAGCCGGCCGGCTTGGAGCGCGGCTTCTTCGTTCGTCCCACGGTGTTTTCGAACGTCGCCACCGGCATGCGCATCGCGCAGGAGGAGATATTCGGTCCGGTGCTCGCGATCATTCCCTATGACGATGTCGACGAAGCGGTCGCGATCGCCAACGACACCATCTTCGGGCTTGGCGGGCATGTCCATGGCGCGGATCTCGAACGTGCGCGCAGTGTCGCGCGCCGGATCCGCACCGGGCAGGTGCACCTCAACAACCCGGCCTGGGACCCGCACGCGCCGTTCGGCGGCTACAAGCGCTCGGGCAACGGGCGGGAGTATGGCGCCTTTGGCTTCGAAGAATATCTGGAGGTCAAGGCCATCCTGGGCTTCGCCTGACCCATAAGTCTTGGAGATTTCTCACAATGCCTGCGCCGCTGCGCTTCATCGCCTCCACGCCCACGCTTCCGGCCGAAGCGGATGCCGTCATTATCGGCGGTGGTGTCATCGGCACCTTTACGGCTTACTATCTGGCCAAGCGCGGACTCAAGGTCGCCCTGCTGGAAAAGGGTGTGATTGCCGGCGAGCAGTCGAGCCGCAACTGGGGCTGGTGCCGGCAGCAAAACCGCGACGAACGCGAACTGCCGCTGGCGACGAAGGCGCTCGACCTGTGGGAGGCGTTCGGGAACGAGAGCGGCGAGGACACCGGGTTCAGACGCTGCGGTCTGTTTTACGTGAGCAACATGGCCGAGGAACTCGACACCTGGGCGCGCTGGGGTGAATTCGCGCGCTCGGTCGGCGTGAAGACGCGGATGCTCACGAGCGAGGAAGCGACCCAGCACGCGAGCTTCACCGGGCAACGGTGGAAGGGGGGCGTGCATTCGGAGAGGGACGGCATCGCCGATCCGGGAAGGGCCGTGCCCGCGGTGGCGAAGGCGCTGATGGCGCTGGGCGGCACCGTGCATCAGGCTTGCGCGGCGCGTGGAATCGAAACGACCGGCGGTGCCGTGAGCGCCGTCGTCACCGAGCGAGGCACGATCCGCACGCGCCTGGTCGTTCAGGCCGGCGGCGCCTGGGCCTCGTCATTTTGCAACCAGCTCGGCATCCGCTTTCCGCAAGCGACCGTTCGCCAGTCGATCCTGGCCGTCGGGACGGGCCCGCTGACGTTGCCGGATGCCTTCTACAGCAAATCGATCTCGATCACGCGCCGCGGCGACGGCTGCCATACGCTGGCGATCAGCGGCCGCGCGAAGGTGGATCCCACAGCGCAGTTCGTGCGGTTCAACCGCGAGTTCATTCCGATGTTTCGGCGGCGGTGGCAAAATCTGTCTCCCGGCGGACTGCAGGGAGCGCGTGCCGGCCATGAGCGCCTGTCACGCTGGCGACTCGACCGGCCGACGCCCATGGAGGCGATGCGAATTCTGGACCCCACCGCCGACCCCAAGACGGTGCGTCTCACCTTGGAGCGCGCAGCCAAGCTGATCCCGGCACTGGCCTCGGTCCCGATGGTCGCGAGTTGGGCCGGGTTCGTCGACAGCACGCCCGATGGCGTGCCGGTGATGGGCGAGGTTCCGGCCATTCCCGGTCTGATTCTGGCGGCGGGTTTCAGCGGACATGGTTTCGGTATCGGCCCGGGCGCCGGACACCTCGTCGCCGATATCGCGACGGGACAGGAGCCGATCGTCGATCCGCGCCCGTACCGGCTTTCGCGCTTCACGTCAGGCGAGAAGATCGACGTCTCCGAATTCTGAGCCGTATTCCATAAGGCCGTGCCGCGGATCCCCTCCACGGATGGATGGCGCGGTGCGCGATCGGCCGCGCGCTCTGCCGTTCAACCAGCAATCATAAGCCGCATCTACCCTGCGACGGCATGACTACGGCATTTTTTCACGTCGGCCGGGCCTTAGAAAATCGCTGATTGCACAGCACTGAGGTGAACATGACCTACCGGCCAGACTTCATCAGTTTCGACTGCTATGGAACGCTGATCAATTTCGAGATGGGCCCGACCGCGGAGAAGCTATTCTCCGATCGCGTCGACTCGCAAAGCATGGGGCCGTTCCTCGCCAGCTTCAAAGCCTACCGCCTCGACGAAGTGCTCGGTGCCTGGAAACCGTTTTTCGACGTCGTGGCAAATTCCATCCAGCGGGCCTGCGCGGCGCATCGCGTCGAGTATCGCGACAGCGATGCGCAGGCGCTCTACGATGCGGTGCCGACGTGGCAGCCCCACCCCAATGTGGTCGAGGTGCTCGAGGCCATCGCACCGCATTTTCCGCTGGTGATCCTCTCGAATTCGATGGTCGACCTGATCCCGTCGAGCGTTACGCACCTCAAGGCGCCGTTCCATGCGGTTTACACGGCCGAGGAAGCGGAAGCCTATAAGCCGCGCATGCAGGCCTTCGAATATATGTTCGGCCAGCTCGGCAGCACGCCGGACAGGATGATGCATTGCTCGTCGAGCTTCCGCTACGACCTGATGACCGCCGACGACCTCGGCTTCATGGCCAAGGCTTTCATCGACCGCGGGCATGAGCCTAGTTCGACCAACTATGGCGTGAACCGCTTGAGCGACATTCGGCAGCTGCCGGCTCTGCTGGGCCTGTAAGCCTGTCCTGCGACCTTTGGCTCACGAGATGAATCATGTCCGCCAATCCTAGCCGCGGGGTACCCACGAGCGGCTCGCAACTTTCCACCAGCGTTCCGGAGCTGTCGCTTGCGGAGGCGGGGGACCTTGCCGTGCGATGCTATGGCATTCACGCCACGGCAGAGCTGCTGACCAGCGAGCGCGACAAGAACTTCCGGCTCGCTGCCGAGGACGGGCGCACCTATCTGCTCAAGGTCAGCAATCCGTCGGAAGCGGAAGAGGTCGTCGACCTGCAGACTGGCTGTCTTCTCCATATCGCGGATGTGGACCCGGCCCGGCCGGTGCCGCGCATCCTGCGCACGTTGTCCGGCGCGAACCGCGATCACGTCATCCTGACGGATGGCCGGCGCTGCGCGGTGCGCCTGCTCACCTATCTCGAGGGCGTCCCGGCCAAGGGCACGGCGCGAAGCCCGGCGCAGCGAGCCCAGCTCGGTGCGGCCCTGGCGGAACTCGACCTGGCGCTGCACGGCTTCGTCCATCCAGCGGCGTCGCACGATCTGCTGTGGAACGTCTCTCGCGCCCATCGTCTGGCGCATCTGGTCGACGAGATCGTCGGCGAGCCACGGCGCAGGCTCATCCGGCACTTCATGGATCGCTTCACAGCCCAGCTGCTGCCGCGCCTCGCCCGCGTCCGCGCGCAGGTGATCCACAACGACTTCAATCTTTACAATGTGCTGGTCGACGCCGACGCCCCCGATCGCGTCACCGGCATCATCGATTTCGGCGATTTGGTCCATGCGCCGCTGGTCGGGGAAGTCGCGACTGCGGCGGCCTTTCAAATGGCGCAGACGGCCGATCCGCTCGCCGCGGTCGCCGAATTCGTAGGAGCGTATCACGCGATCCTGCCGCTTCTCGCCGAGGAACAGGAAATCGTCGCCGATCTGGTGGCAATGCGCCATCTGATCACCATCCTCATCTCGGAATGGCGATCCCGGCGCTACCCCGAGAATTACGCCTACATCATGCGCCACAACCCGGCGTCCTGGGACGCGCTGCTGCTGGTGGCCGATCTTTCCCCGGAAAATGCACGCGACCGGATGCTGGCCGGCGTGCGCAGCGGAGTCGACAGATGACGAGCACGATCGATCTCAACATGGTGAACGCCTATATCCCCGGGCGGGCAGATGTCGGCGCGGAGACGGCCGCGACGATCGCGCGACGCGATCGCCTGCTTGGGCCGGCGTATCGGTTGATGTACGAGCGGCCGCTCCACATCGTGAAGGGCGAGGGTGCCTGGCTGATCGATCGCGATGGCCGCCGTTTCCTCGACATCTACAATAATGTCACTTCGCTCGGCCATTGCCATCCGCGGGTGGTCGAGGCGATCTGCCGCCAGGTGCAGACCCTGGCGACGAACACGCGATATCTGCACGAGACGATCCTGGAGCTGGCGGAGCGCCTGCTCGCGACCGTGGCCGGCACCGAGCTGGCCCATCTGATGCTGACCTGCACCGGCAGCGAGGCGAACGATCTCGCCTATCGCATCGCCAAGGCGCGGACCGAGGGGACCGGCATCATCGTCACCGAGACCGCCTATCATGGCTTTACCGATGCAGTGTCGCAATTCTCGCCGTCGCTTGGCGTGAGCGTCGATCTCGGGGCGCATGTCCGGCTGGTGCCTGCACCGCGCGCCTATCACGCCGAGGGCGTCGACCTGGCGGACCGCTTCACCCGCGACGTCGAGGCGGCGATCGCCGATCTCAAGCGCCATGGCATCAAGCCGGCCATGCTCATCGTCGATTCGGTGTTCACCAGCGACGGCATATTGCCCGGCCCGACCGGGTTCCTTCAGGGCGCGGTGACCGCCATAAAGCGAGCGGGAGGCCTCTTCGTCGCAGACGAAGTACAGCCCGGCTTCGGACGGACCGGACAGCATATGTGGGGTTTCCAGCGCCACGGCGTCGTTCCCGACATCGTTACCATGGGCAAGCCGATGGGCAACGGCCAGCCGATCGCCGGCCTGCTCGTCACCCAGGATGCGGTGGCGCGTTTCGGTCGTGATTCGCGCTACTTCAACACGTTCGCGGGCAACACCGTGTCCTGCGCGGCGGCGGTGGCAGTGCTCGATACGATCGAACAGGAAGGCCTGATCGCGCATGCCGCGAAGATCGGACAGGCGCTGCGCGAGGGGATTTCGGCGCTTGCCGGGCGGCATGAAGCGATCGGGGACGTCCGGGGCGTCGGCTTGTTCGTCGGGGTCGAGATCGTTTCGGATCGCGCGACACGGGAAGCCGATCGGGAGCTGACGAGCCGCGTCGTCAATCTGCTGCGCGACAAGGGCATCCTCCTCAGCGCGTGCGCCAAGGGGCATAATGTGCTCAAGATCCGTCCGCCGCTTGTCCTGAACAGCGAGCAGGTGGATATGGTTGTGCAGGGGATCGATGAATCCGTTGCCGAGGCGACTGCGGTCGGCGCGGGCCGCTGAACGGGGGTTGGATGACAATGCGCTCGAGACTTGATCTGGATCGCATGGACTTCAAGATACTCGACCATCTTCAGCGGATGGGTCGCTGCTCCAATGTCGAACTCGCGGACATGGTCGGCCTCAGCGCCAGCCCTTGCCTTACTCGGGTCAAGCGGCTGCAGAAGATCGGCGTCATCGATGGTTTCGGCGCACACCTCGCGCTGGCTCAGCTGGGCGATTTCCTGATCGTGTTCAGCGAGGTCACGATCGAAGCCCATCGACGCAAGCATTTGCGCCGGTTCGAGGAGGCGGCGGAGGCGGTGCCGGAGATCATGGAATGCTATAATGTCAGCGGTGGCTATGATTTCCTGCTGAGGATCGTCACGCGCAGCGTCTCTCATTTTCAGGGCATCATGGACTCGCTGCTCCAGGCGGACCTCGGCATCGAGAAATTCTCGAGCTACATCGTGCTGCGCGTTCCGTTCGTGAAGCACGAACTTCCGCTGGATCGACTCTTTGGCGAGGAGCGGGGAAGCGGCGCCATGCCGATGGAGCAACGTCCCGGATAAGCCCCTGGCCGGCAAGCCCTATGGCGAAGTCCGCGAAACGCGCGCGTGGAAATCCATGGGAGCCAACGATCGGGGGTGATATCACGTCACCGATGAAACGATCGGACATACCGTTTCTCGACGACTTGCGTGCCTTCGAAATCGTGGCGCGCCTTGGCTCGGTGCGGGCCGCGGCCGCCGAACTCGCGCTGACGCATGGTGCGGTGAGCCGTCGCGTCTCCAAACTCTCTGCTGATCTTTCGCTGCGCCTGCTCGAAGCGAACGGGCGCGGCGTGCGCGTGACTGCCGATGGCGAGAAGCTGGCGGCGGCGGCGGGCAAGGCGTTCCGCTTGATTACCGATGCGCTCGCGGAAATCAGGTCGGATTCGACGCCCACGCCGATCATCCTGTCCTGTGAGCGCTCGCTGGCAATGCGCTGGTTGATTCCGCGGCTGTCCGGGTTTCAGGATCGCTACCCCGACGTCGAGGTGCATCTGTCGACCGGTGGCGGTGCGCTCGATTTCGCGCGTGATCGCGTGACGCTGGCGATCCGTCGTCTCGATTTTCCAGTGGACCCCGACTGGAGCATCTCCACGCTGATGCCGGAGCGCGTGGGTCCGGTGATGCTACCGTCGCTGCGCAAACGGTTCGAAAGCGGCGACTATGTCGCGCTCGGATCCCGGACCCGACCCAGTGCCTGGGGGGCATGGCTGGACGAGCACAAGGGCGCGCCGCGTCCCCGAACAACTCGGTTGCTCGATCACCATTTCCTGATGGCGGAGGCGGCGCTCGGGGGGCTTGGTGTGGCGCTTGCCCCCCAAGCGATCGTGGCGGATGATGTCGCGAAGGGGCGCTTGGCAGCCCCGCTCGGATTCGATCGCGACGGGACCGGCTATGGCCTGATCCATCCGAAGTCGATCACCGCTTCGGCCGGCTTCTCCGCCTTGCGTGACTGGCTGGTGGCAGAGTCCGAAATGTCGTTCAGGGCGATGTCGAACGCATAGCGCTCGACTGGCTCCCGAAGATGTTCGACGGCCATCCTGTCCCGCCGCGCCGGGGCGCGACGTTCGGCAACTCATTGGTGATTTGATATCACCGGATATCGACAGGAAGTATCGCTTTTTAAGCTCGGGCGATTGGCCATAATCGGCCCATGTCTACCAATTGTCCGTATCAAATCGGCGCGGTCGGGCACCCCCGCCGCAAGGCCTTGACGTCAGGACCCTTGATTGCATGACTGAAGCCGCTCCCCTTGCCATCACGATGGGCGATGCGTCCGGTATTGGCCCGGAGATCGTGGCGAAGACATTGGCCGACGGTACCGAACGCGCGGTGGTCTTCGGCAGCCCCGTCGTGATGGAGCACATCGTCCGCAGGCTGGGTCTCGACCTGACCGTCCGACGGATCGCCCGGCTGCGAGATGCGCGCTTCGAGCCGCGGTCCATCGAGGTCGTCGAGGCGACCCGGATCGTCGAGCCGCCGGCGCTCGGCATCGCCAACGCCATTGCCGGCCAGGCATCCTTCGACACCATCGTGGCTGCCATCGCCGCGGCCAAAAGCGGTGAGGTCAGCGGCATCGTCACTGCGCCGATCAACAAGGAAGCGATGGGCTTTGCCGGCATCGGATATCCCGGGCACACCGAGATCCTCGCCCATTATGGCGGCGCACGGCGAGTCGCCATGATGCTCGCCAATGACGACATCCGCACGGTGCTCGTCACTATCCATACGTCGCTGCGCCTGGCAATCGAGCAAGGGGATTTCGAGGCGCAGATGTCGGCGATGCGGCTCGCTCACCTCGGCGGCAAGGCGCTCGGCATCGCGGCGCCACGCATCGCAGTCGCCGGGTTGAATCCCCATGCCGGCGAAGGCGGCCTGTTCGGCGACGAGGAAATCCGGATCATCCGGCCCGCGATCGACGCCGCTCGTGCCGAGGGCATCGACGCGAGCGGCCCCTGGCCCGGCGACACCGTTTACATGCAGGCCCGCCGAGGCCGTTTCGACGTGGTCGTTGCGCAATATCACGACCAGGGCCTGATCCCGGTCAAGTATCTCGGTCTCGAAAAGGGCGTGAACATCACGCTCGGCCTGCCGTTCGTCCGCACCAGCCCCGACCATGGCACGGCGTTCGACATCGCAGGCCAGGGCATTGCCGATCCCGCCAGTCTGGTGACCGCGGTCGCCTATGCGCGGCGGCTCGTCGCGGCGGCAACCAAGGTCAACGACCCCGAGTGTGCAGTCTAATGGGCCTTCGCTTCATCTTCATGCTCACGCGTAGCGACCGGACGGTCGAGGACGCATCCGATCATCTCGCAACCGCCTTGAGCCTGGGCGTCCGCCACATCGGCTTCAAGGACATCGGCTTGCCGATCGATCAGCTCAAGGCGCTCAACCGCGCCATCAAGGCAGGCGGTGCGACCTCCTATCTCGAAGTCGTCTCGCTCGACCCGGAAAGCGAAGTCGCTTCGGCGAAGGCGGCGGTGGAGATCGGCGTCGATATCCTGCTCGGCGGGACGCGCGTCGACGATGTCCTCCCGGTGATTGCCGGCACCGGCATCGGCTATTGCCCCTTCCCGGGCCGCATCGTCGGTCATCCGAGCGTGCTCGAGGGGGGCATCGCGGAGATCGTCGAGAGCGCCAGGAACATGGCGGCGCGTGAGGGCGTGCATGGTCTCGACCTGCTCGCCTTTCGCTCCAGGGAAGACGTTCCGGCCCTGATGAAAGCGGTGTGCGAGGCTGTCTCCAAGCCGGTCTACGTCGCCGGCTCGATCGATACGCCTGAGCGGATCGCCGTCGCGAAGCAAGCGGGAGCCGCCGGTTTCACGATCGGCACGGCGGCATTGGATGGCAAGTATCCCGCCGAGGACAAGAGCGTCGCGGGCCAGCTCGCCGCCATCATCCGTGATGTGGCCGCGCTGAACCAGCACATCTCGCCGTTCCACAAGACGAACCTGGCAGGCTCGTTCGAGCATTTCGATGACAAACGGTCTTCCAACACCGTCGGTCAGGTCAACGATATGCAGATCAAGCTGGCCAAACTGTCGGGCGAGCATGTCTGGCGGTTCCACAAGCGCGAGGATCGGCTCTTCTTCGTGCACAAGGGCCGTTTGCTGATGAAGTTCCGCGATCGTGACGAGACCGTCGCGGAAGGGGAATTCATCGTGGTCCCGCGCGGCGTCGAGCACTGTCCCGTCGCCCTGGACGGAAGCTGTGAGGTCGTGTTGCTCGAACCTGGGGACGCCGGAGGAGCGGACACGGCAACGAGCGAGAGCGCCATGCCCCCCAGGCAGTCGTAGATTCTCGGCAAGTAGCTGAACCGTCAGGAACACTAGCCCCCGGTCAGCTGACGCGGCGCCGAGGGCAACGGATGGCGCGGCATTTTCATGCCGTGGGGCCAATCGATTCACAATTATGCGCCGTCCGATGTGCCAAGTTTGACGTAATATATTCGTAACCCAGGCCTAGCCTCGATCTCCAGCAGAGGTGGAGAAATCACGCTGAAGGGCCGGATCACCCGATGACAGAACGCAAGGTTCGCGCGGGAAAGAACGAAGGCGGCCGGCCCGGTTTCGCAGGACATATGGGAACGCTTCAAAATCAGGGGTACATAACATGCGCTCGCAATCGACCCTTCGCCTAGCCTTCCTGGTCAGCACCGGCGCGTTCGCCCTTTCTTCTGCGGCACAAGCCCAGCAAGCGACTACAGCCGGGGCGGACAACGAGATCGTCGTAATCGGACTGAAACGCCAGTATTTCGGTGACACGCCGGTCAGAGAAATTCCACAGGCCGTCCAGTTCCTCGACGGCAAGCTGCTCCAGGATCTCAACATCAGTCGCCTCGACAGTGCGCTGGAACTCGCGAGCGGCGTTTCGAAACAGAATAATTTTGGTGGTCTGTGGGACAGCTTCGCCATTCGCGGGTTCGCCGGCGACGAGAATTTCCCAAGCGGCTTCCTGGTCAACGGCTTCAACGGGGGTCGCGGCTACGGCGGCCCGCGGGATGCGTCGAACGTCGAGCGAATCGAGGTGCTGAAAGGACCGAACTCGGCGCTGTTCGGGCGCGGGGAGCCGGGCGGTACGGTCAACATCGTCACGAAAAAGCCGACCTTCAAGACAGGCGGCGGCTTCTCGATCGGTGGCGGCAGCTGGGAACGGTATCGCGTCGAAGGGGACTATAACCTGCCGTTTAGCGACAGCGTCGCGATCCGGATCAACGGGTCGGCCGAACATGCTGGAAGTTTTCGCGATACCGTCGAGACTCAGAAATATACGCTGACGCCGTCCTTCCTGGCGAAATTGTCGGGAAGCGATATCGTCACTTACGAGTTGGAATATGTGAACCAGGCGGTGCCGTTCGATCGCGGTGTCGTTGCGATTCCGACGGTGAATGCCAACGGTACGATCAGCTATGATCTTGGCGCGATCCCCAACTCGCGGTTCCTGGGGAACCCCAACGACGGCAGCATTCAAGTCGAAGTCCTTGGCCACCAGTTGCAATTTCAGCATGATTTCAGCGACGACTGGACGGTAGTGCTGGGCGCCGGATACAAGGATACGACGTTCCGCGGCTTTTCCAGCGATCCAGAACTCGTCCTGTCCCGCCAGCGGCTCGACAATGACGGGCGTACGCTGACCCGCCAGCGCCGTTTCCGCGATTATAGCACCAATCATATGGTGTTCCGCGGCGAGCTTAGCGGCAAGCTGGATACCGGCCCGATCCGCCACAATATCCGGATCGGTGCGGACTGGGACAAGTTCGAGATCGAAACTCTCCAGACGCGCTACCGGCCTGCCGCGGCGGACCAGTCCTATGCGATCGACATCTTCAATCCCAACTATGGGATTCCGGCTCCGACGCCCAGCGTCGTCATCCAGAACTCTACCGAAGTGCAGAAGGCCTGGGGCATCTATGCCCAGGACCAGGTCAAGATCACCGACCAGCTCAAGATAAGGTTCGGGGGGCGTTACGACAATTTCGCGCAGGATATCGACCTGCGCTTGAACAACACCAACCCGCGGAAAAACTACACCAAGTTCAGCCCGATGGCTGGCCTGGTCTTCGAACCCAACCGCAGCCTGTCCTTCTACGCCAGCTATGGCAAAGGCTTCCGGCCGAATAGCGGCGTCGGCTTTGATGGTCAGCCGTTCGAGCCGGAAATCAGCGAATCCTATGAGATCGGCGCGAAGTTCATGACGCCCGATGGCCGCCTGACCAGCACCTTGTCGCTTTACAAGATGAAGAAGGACAATGTGCTCACCGCCGATCCGGCCAACGCGGGCTTCTCGAAGCCGGCGGGTTCGGCGGAGAGCAAGGGCATCGAGTTCGATCTCGACGCCAAGCTTGGCGCTGGTTTCGAGGTGTTCCTGACCTATGCCTATACCGATGCCGAATGGGCGAGCGACGCGAACGATCCCAATTTCGGTTTCCAGATCCGCAAGGGCGACCCGCTGATCAACATTCCCAAGCATCAGGGGAACGCCCTGCTATTCAAGAATTTCACGATCGGCGATCATAAGGCAATGCTGGGCGCGGGGGTGACCCATGTCAGCCGCCGCTTGGGCGAGACCGCGACCAGCTTCTTCCTGCCCAGCTACACGATCGCGAAGGTGCTGGCCTCGATCGAGCTTAGCGACCAGATCAAGCTGACGGCCGACGTCAACAATCTGTTCGACAAGAAATATTACGCCAGCTCCTATGCGGCGCTGTGGATCCAGCCGGGGACGCCGCGATCGTTCTCGGTGCGGGCAAACTTCAAATTCTGATGTGCTATGGTCGGGGGCGCCGTACCCCGACCCAGCGGCCGCCGTCCCTTTCCCCATCCCCTCGGGGCGGCGGCCGCATTGTTTTTTGAGCGACGAGAGGACCTATGCTGTCCCGTGCACGATGGCTCCGCATTCACCGTGCCCTCGGTCTCGGCATCGCGGCCTTCTTGCTCATCCAGGCGCTGACTGGCGCGCTGTTGCTGTACGCGGGGCCCGTCGCTCGAATGATCGATCCAGCCGGCATGACCAGCCGGGCGGAGGGACCGCCAATCTCCGCCGGCGAGGCGATCGAGCGGGCAGACCGCGCGATGCCGGGTTATCGCGTCGTGCGCGTCTTCGCGCCGGACGGCGACCGCGCTACTTGGTTCGCGCACCTGCGCGATGACCAGGGACGCACCGCCTACGCTTCGATCGATCCGGCGGGCGGCGCGGTGCGGCGCGCGGGTGGCCTGTTCCGGTTTCCCGTCGAAGCCGCGCTCCAGATCCACTATGGGCTGACGATGGGCAGGGCGGGGATGCTGGTCGTCGCGCTCAATGGTCTGGCGTTGTTGACCATGGCCGCAACTGGCCTGGCCTATTGGTGGCCCAAGCGGAAACTGGCCAAGGCGTTGGCGATCCGCTGGGCACTGGCGCCGCGCCTTGTGTTGCGACAGGCGCATCGCACGCTGGGCGTGGTGGCAGCGGCTTTCCTGATCATCCTGGCCAGCACTGGCTTGTTGCTGGCCATCCCGAATATTGCGGCCGGCGGCGGCAGCCCCGCGCCGCTGGCCGCCGTCGCGGCCGGCGCGGTGGACCGCAGCGTAGCGCGGGCGCAAGGCGTGTTTCCAGGCAGTCAGCTGAACGATGCGCGGATCAACGGCGAGCGGCTGATCGTCAGTTTCCGCGCGCCCGAACGTAACGCGCGCGCCGTTCACAGTGTGGTCGTTACGGTTGGTGGGGCGCATATCGTCGGCGCGACCGCGGCCGATCGCAGCACGGCATTGTGGATGACTGTCCTGCCGATCCATGCCGGCAATGTGATCGATCCGATTGGCCCGGCCCTGCTGCTGCTCGTCGCCCTTACGCTCGCCTCACTGGCCGTGACCGGTCCGATCATGTGGTGGCAAGCCGAGGGCCAGCGTCGGCGGTCCGTTCGAAAGGTTTCTCAGTGACTCTTCTGCACACGTCGGACCCGGCACGCGGCCGCGCCTGGCGCGATATCTTCGCGGCTGAAGCGCCCGACATCGGCTTCGCCGAGATGGCGGACGCGCCCGATCTTTCGACAATCCGCTATCTGGCGGCGTGGCATCCCGCGACTGACCTGATCGCGCAACTGACTGCGCTGGAAGTCCTGTTCTCGGTCGGCGCGGGTGTCGACCAGTTCGACATGACCGCGTTGCCCGATCATGTTCGGGTCGTGCGCATGATCGAGCCGGGTATCACGGCGGGCATGGTCGAATATGTCACGATGGCGGTGCTGGCGCTGCACCGGAACCTGATCGCCTATGGTCTGGCGCAACGGGAGGCGCGCTGGGCGCCGATCGAGCTCATCCCGGCCAGCGAGCGGCGGGTCGGCGTGATGGGGCTGGGCAATCTGGGCCGAGCGGTATTGCGCGCGCTCGCGCCGTTCGGCTTTGCCTTGTCGGGCTGGAGCAGATCAGCCCGCAGCATCGAGGCCGTCGAGTGTCACGCGGGCGAAGGCGCGCTTGCCGATTTCCTGGCGGGCGCCGATATATTGATCTGCCTGCTTCCGCTGACCGACGACACGCGCGGCATTTTGTGCCGAGATACGCTTTCCCGCCTGCCACGCGGCGCGGGCCTCATCAACGTCGGGCGCGGCGGCCATCTGGTGGAGCAGGATCTGTTGTCCTTACTCGGCGAACACCATCTTTCCGGCGCGGTGCTCGACGTGACGGATCCCGAGCCGCTGCCGGTGGACCACGCTTTCTGGACCCACCCGCGCATCCTGTTGACGCCGCATATTGCCAGCATGACCCGCGCGGACAGCGCGGCGCGCGCCCTGATCGCCAATATTCGCCGGCATGACGCCGGAGCACCGATGGACGGCGAAGTCGCGCGCGATCGGGGCTATTGATGATCGAAAATCCGGCTCGCCACGTCGCCTAAGCCCATCGAAATACAGGGACGATCCGTTTATCTAGAGCAGCGCGTCCAAAGCTGATCCGCGCCGCGATAACGGCGTGCTGCGGCATTTGCTGCAGTTGCAGCGAAGATGAGCGCGATAATATTCCAAATCCGGCGCGAAGGCGGCAGCCAATGCCAGTGCGTCGGGCTAACACGTCGGGACCGATTCTGAACGAGCGCAAGACGGGGCAACCCTTCCCGTAGAAGGAGCGGAGGTATGTCGACGGGCGTGGAGACGAAAGTGGCCGTACGGCGGATGACGTCCCAAGATCTGGTCGCCGCCCATGCGCTGTCCAGCGAGCAGAAGTGGCCGCATCGCGTCGAAGATTGGGAGATGATGCTGGGCCTCGGCTTTGGCTATGTCGTCGAACGCGATGGCGAAGTGATCGGTACCGCCATGGCATGGCGATTTGGCGCGGATGCCGCGACCATCGGAATGGTGATCGTTTCTCCAGAAGCGCAGAACAGGGGACTGGGTCGCCAGCTGATGGATTCGCTGCTGACCGACCTCGGCGATCGCACGGTGCTGCTCAGCGCCACTGATGCGGGGTTGCCGCTGTATCGCGCGCTAGGCTTCGAGGAAGCTGGTCTGGTGCTTCAGCATCAGGGCGCCGCATTTTCGGTACCGATCGCGAAGCTGATCCCGAACGAGCGTGTCCGACCGCTGGGCGTCAAGGACATGCCCAAGCTGCGGACACTGGCGCGTCGGGCGACCGGCATGGATCGCGACGCCCTGCTCGACGCGCTCGTTGCCGGCGCGCAGGGCGTGGTATTGACCCGGAGCAACAAGCCGGTCGGCTTTTCCCTCTTCCGACGCTTCGGCCGCGGCTATGTGGTGGGCCCCACGGTCGCGCCCGACATCGGCGGCGCAAAGGCACTCATTTCGCACTGGCTGGGATCGAACAACGGCAAGTTCTGCCGCCTGGACGTGCCCGAGGAGAGCGGTCTTTCCGACTGGCTCGAAGCGTTGGGCCTGCCCCGTGTCGACCAGGTGGTTCGGATGGTGCGCGGAACACCGCCGTTGGTGGATCCTTCCGCCACAGTTTTTTCACTGTCAACACAGGCTCTCGGATGACAATCACCCTCAACAACCCAGCGCTCTTCGTCCAGCAGGCCTTCATCGGCGGCGAATGGACCGGCGCCAAGTCGGGCGCGACGCTCGAGGTCGACGATCCCGCAACCGGCGCCATCGTCGGCACGATTGCCGACTGCGGCGAGGCGGACACGCAAGCCGCCGTCGATGCCGCGCAGGCGGCATGGCCAGCCTGGCGCGCCAGGACGGCGGGCGAGCGCGCGGCGCTGCTGGAGCGCTGGCATGCGCTGGTGATGGCCAATCTCGCAGATCTCGCCCGGATCATGACCGCAGAGCAGGGCAAGCCGGTCGCAGAGGCGGAAGGCGAAATCCGCTATGCGGCAAGTTTCATCAAATGGTTCGCCGAGGAAGGGCGCCGAATCGACGGCAGCATCATCCCCGCGCCCGAAACCAATCGCCGCATCCTGGTGCTGAAGGAACCGGTCGGCATCTCGGCGGCGATCACGCCTTGGAACTTCCCGGCGGCGATGATCACCCGCAAATGCGCGCCGGCGCTGGCGGCGGGATGCCCGGTGGTCGTCAAGCCGTCCGAACTCACACCCTTCAGCGCTCTGGCGCTGGTAAAACTGGCCGACGAAGCCGGCTTTCCCAAGGGCGTGTTTAACATCGTGACCGGACAGGCGGCACCGATCGGCAAAGTGCTGACCGGCAGCGAAACCGTTCGCAAGCTGTCGTTCACCGGATCCACGCGCGTCGGCGCCCTGCTGATGCGGCAGAGCGCAGACACCATCAAGCGGCTGAGCCTGGAACTGGGCGGCAATGCGCCGCTGATCGTGTTCGACGACGCCGACCTCGACCTCGCGGTCGCCGCAACCATGGCGAGCAAGTTCCGCAACGCGGGCCAAACTTGCGTCTGCGCCAATCGTATCCTGGTGCAGGACGGGGTCTATGATGCGTTCGCGCAAAAGCTCGCGAAGGCGGTGTCGGCACTGAAAGTCGCGCCGGGCGACCAGGACGGCAGCACGATCGGCCCGCTGATCAACCAGGCCGCGGTCGAGAAAGTGGAAGCGCATGTCGAGGATGCACTGGCGCTCGGCGCGACGCTGTTCGCACGGGCGCCTGAGGGAGCGACGGGCGGGCGGTTTGCCACGCCCGTCATTCTGACCGGCGCTACGCGCGATATGCGACTGGCGAGTGAGGAGACGTTCGGCCCGGTCGCACCGCTCTTCCGCTTCTCTGACGAGGCGGATGGCATCGCCCTTGCGAACGACACCAGCTTTGGTCTCGCCAGCTATTTCTACACTGAGAACCTGCATCGCGCGTTCCGAGTGGGCGAGCGGTTGGAAGCAGGCATGATCGTGCTCAACACCGGCGGCATGGCGATGGAAATGGCCCCCTTCGGCGGCATCAAGCAATCGGGTCTTGGCCGCGAAGGCGCGCATGCGGGAATCGATGAGTATCTCGAAACCAAGGCGTTCCATATCGGCGGGCTGAAGTTGTAGCCCTGCACCGAGCAGGCCGCGCCCGCCGAACTGAGCGTCATCGTTGAAAAAAGCCACGGGCCCCTCGGCAAGATCGGGGCGAACGGAGACATCATGTCCGCCAACCGCAACTACAAAATCTCCGTCATCCCTGGCGACGGCATCGGCAAGGAAGTGGTGCCCGAGGGCATTCGCGTGCTCGAGCGCGCGGCAAGCCTTTACGGCTTCACTGTCGAGCAGACATGGCAGGATTTCGCCTGCTGCGATTATTATGCTCGGCATGGCCAGATGATGCCCGACGATTGGAAGGCTCGGATCGGCAATCCCGACGCGATTTTCTTCGGCGCCGTCGGTTGGCCCGACACCGTTCCCGATCATATTTCGCTATGGGGATCGTTGATCCAGTTCCGGCGCGAATATGATCAATATGTCAATCTGCGCCCCGTTCGCCTGATGCCCGGCGTTCCCTGCCCGCTCGTCGGGCGCGAGCCGGGCGACATCGATTTCTGGGTGGTGCGAGAGAACACCGAAGGCGAATATAGTTCGGTCGGCGGGAAGATGTTTCCAGGCACGCCGCGCGAAATCGTGATCCAGGAGACGGTGATGACGCGGCATGGCACCGACCGCGTGCTGCGCTATGCCTTCGAACTGGCGAAGACGCGAAAGCGCAGGCATGTCACCTCGGCAACCAAGTCGAACGGTATCGCCATCAGCATGCCGTGGTGGGATGAGCGGGTGGAAGCGATGGCCGAGAACTATCCCGACGTCACCCACGACAAATATCATATCGACATCCTCGCGGCTCAGTTCGTGATGAACCCGGACCGGTTCGACGTCGTGGTGGCGTCGAACCTGTTCGGCGATATCCTGTCCGACCTCGGCCCGGCCTGCACGGGAACCATCGGCGTGGCGCCCTCGGCCAATATCAATCCCGACCGCACGACGCCGTCGCTGTTCGAGCCGGTTCACGGCTCTGCGCCCGACATCGCTGGGCGGGGCATCGCCAATCCGATCGGCCAGATCTGGTCGGCGGCAATGATGCTGGAGCACCTCGGTGAGACGGATGCCGCCGCCGCAATCATGCGTGCGATCGAGGCGGTGCTCGCCGAGCCGGGACTGCGCACCGGTGACCTCAAGGGCAAGGCCAGTACCGAGCAGTGCGGCGCGGCTGTCGCGGACGCGCTTTCCTGACCGGCTGGTCTCGCGGCATAATATGCTGCGGGAGGGCGAGATTAAGAACGCGCGGGTTGCATCGCCTCCCATGTCGGGGCTTCCGCCCGCGGGATGCGGTTATTTTCTGCCCATGGCTACGACGACGAACCCCGCGCTGGCGCTGCAATCCAATCGGTCCCTGCTGGATATCGATCGGGATCACCTGATCCATCCGGTGACCTCGTTCCGCGGGCATGAGGCACATGGCGCGATACTGCTCGAAACCGGCAAGGGCATGTGGCTCAAGGACAGCGCAGGGAGGGAGTTGCTCGACGCCTTTTCGGGACTGTGGTGCGTCAATGTGGGCTATGGCCACGATAGCATCGTCGAGGCGGCGGCCGATCAGATGCGCCGCCTGCCCTATGCCACGGGCTATTTCCATTTCGGGTCCGAGCCCGCGGTGCGGTTGGCGCAACGGCTCGTCGATCTCAGCCCAGAGGGGCTCGACCATGTCTATTTCACGCTTGGCGGGTCGGACGCAGTGGATTCGGCGATCCGCTACATCACGCACTATCACAACGCGATCGGCAAGCCCGCCAAGAAGCAGTGCATCGCGCTGGAGCGCGGCTATCATGGATCGAGCAGCACCGGCGCAGGGCTGACTGCGCTCGCCAACTTCCATCGCGGTTTCGATCTTCCGCTGCGTTGGCAGCATCATATCCCGTCGCCCTATCCGTATCGCTGCGAATTGGAAGGCGATGACGCGGCGATCATCGCACGCTCGGTGCAGCAATTGAGGGACAAGGTGGCGGAACTGGGCGCCGACAATGTCGCCGCCTTCTTCTGCGAGCCCATTCAGGGATCGGGCGGGGTGATCGTGCCGCCGGTCGGATGGCTGAAGGCGATGCGCGAGACCTGCACCGAGCTCGACATATTGCTGGTGACGGACGAAGTCATCACTGCCTTCGGTCGCACCGGCCCGATGTTCGCATGCGAGGCGGAGGATGTCGCGCCGGACCTCATGACGCTCGCGAAGGGCCTGACCGCCGGCTATGTCCCGATGGGCGCCGTGCTGATGTCGAACAAAGTGTATCAGGGCATCGCCAATGGGGCGGCACCCGACGTCGCGATCGGCCATGGTGCCACCTACTCGGGTCATCCGGTAAGCGCCGCGGTCGGGTTGGAAGTGCTGCGCCTTTACACGGACGGCGGCATTCTGGCCAATGGGCAGCGTGTTGGTGCGCGTTTCACTGCCGGGCTGGCGAGTATCGCCGATCACCCGATGGTCGGCGACACGCGCGGACGCGGACTGCTGGGTGCCATCGAATTGGTCGCGGACAAGGAGAGCAAGGCACGCTTCGATCCCGCGCTCAAGCTAGGCGAACGGCTGTTCGAGCGGGGCTACCAGAACGGCGTCATCTTTCGCGCGTTCGCGGACAATATCATCGGCCTCGCGCCGGCGCTGTGCGCGTCGGACGACGAGATGGACACGATCTTCGCGCGCATCCGCATCACGCTGGACGCCCTGCTTGAAGAGGCGGATATTCGCGCCGCACTAAGTTGAGACTTTCGGGGAACAGGCACATGTTGGACGGACCCAAGCTGGATAGGATCGACCTCAAGATCCTCACCCAGCTTCAGCAATCGGGCCGCATCACCAATGTCGAGCTGGCCGACGCTGTCGGCCTGTCCCCGAGCCCGTGTCTAACCCGTCTCAAGCGCCTGGAGAAGGCAGGATACATCACCGGCTATGGCGCGCACGTGAACCTGCAAAAGCTGGGCGAATATTTGACCGTCTTTACCGAAGTAACGCTGACCGAGCATCGGGCCGGCGACTTTTCGCGGTTCGAAGCTCGCATTCGTAAGTTCGACGAAATCGTCGAATGCCACCTCGTGAGCGGTGGATACGATTATCTGCTGAAATTTGTGACGCGCGGCGTGGCTCATTACCAATCCATCATCGAGGGAATGCTGGAGAGCGACTATGGGATCGAAAAATATTTCAGCTACGTCGTGATCAAATCACCTTTCGTCAAATATCATTATCCGATCCAGCATCTGTTCGGCGAGCAGAAATAGGCCGATCCGTTCCATGACGGATATTACCGATCTGATCGAACCCCTCGTCGCCTTTCGCCGCGACCTCCATGCCAATCCCGAATTGGGATTTCATGAGCATCGGACTGCCGCGCTGATCGCGGAACAATTGAAAGCATTGGGGCTGGAGGTGCATGAAGCCATCGGGCGCACCGGCGTAGTGGGCGTGCTGCGCAACGGGGCGTCGGGACGCAGCATCGGGCTGCGCGCGGATATGGATGCGCTGCCGATCCATGAACAGACCAACCTGCCCTATGCCAGCAAGACGCCGGGCAGCTTTCATGGCTGCGGCCATGACGGGCATGTGGCGATGTTGCTGGGGGCCGCGCAACACCTCAGCCGCACCCGTAATTTCAATGGGACGGTCAATTTCTTCTTCCAGCCCGCCGAAGAGGGGCTTGGCGGTGCACGGGAGATGGTCAACGAGGGGCTGTTCGAGCGCTTCCCCTGCGATCGCGTGTTCGGGCTGCATAATTGGCCCGACCTCCCCGCCGGAACGATCGCCACGCGGCGAGGACCGATCATGGGAGCGGCCGACAAGTTCGAGATCGAGCTGACAGGCCGCGGCGGCCATGCCGCAATCCCGCAGGATTCCCCCGATGCGATTCTCGCTGCCGCGTCGCTGGTACAGCAGTTGAATGCCATCATCTCCCGCCGGATCGCGCCGACCGCATCCGCAGTGCTCTCGATCACGCAGATCCACGGCGGGCACACGCATAACGTCATTCCCGAACGGGTGACCGTGTCGGGCACGGTGCGGACGTTTGATCCGGCCGTACAGGATCGGATCGAAGCGTCGATGCGACAGATTGCCGACGGTGTCGCTCGGGCGAACGCCGTGACCGTGACGGTCGACTATCAGCGCTATTATCCCGCGACGATCAACGATGCCGAAGCCGCGCAGGAGGCGCTGGATGCGGCGGCGACGGTCGGCGAGGCGCGGATAGCACCGGAGCCTGCCTTCACGTCGGAGGATTTCGCCTTCATGCTGCAGGCGTGCAAGGGTGCCTATATCTGGCTGGGCCAGGCAAGGCCCGCGGGGTCGGTACCGCTGCACAATCCGCATTATGATTTCAATGACGACGTGCTCGGCCTAGGTATCCGGCTGCATGTCGCGCTCGCCGAGCGCCATCTTGCGCCCTTGTCCTAGAGGCTGAAGCCCACGCCGATCACCGCCATGGTCGACTGCAGCGCATCCCCCTGTTGCCGACCGAGCCGGCGGGTGCCGCCGAGCAATCGCTCGTGGACGACCCCGGTATATGCATTGATGTGCTTGGTCAGGGAATAGCGCAGGCGCAACGTCGCTTGCGCCTCCGTCAGCCCCGGGCGTGTCGCCTCGGCCGCGACACCTTGCGCGGACCAGCCGACCGCGACGCGCGGCTCCAGATAGAGCTTTTGTGTGATCGGCAGCTGATAGATGGTCTGCGCTTCAGCGGTGACCCGGCCATTATCGGACAGGAACAGGTAGGATTCCCAGTTGAGGCGCGCACCGACCGTGCCCTGCGCGCCAATCGTCGCATGCGTGTCGCCGCTGTGCGGTTTGATATCCTTGCGCACACCCACCAGCAGGGTGGTCGCGCCGATGGTGCGGCCATAGAAGAACCTGGCGTCGACCTCATCGATCTGGTTGCCCAGTGCGCCACCGCCTGAGGTTACAAGCCTCAGTTGATCGGAGGAATTGCCCAGCGAAAAGGTCGCATCCCAGAGGGAGACGTCATTGCCTTTGCCCGCGCGCAGCTCGAGCAGGTCGAAGCCACCGCTGAGCGTCCACCCACCGCTTCTCTCCTGCGCGACTACCGGGGTCCCCGCGAACAGCACGCAGAGAGCAAGGAACCCCGCACACGCCGACTGCCGCATACATCCTCATTCTTTCCCGGTGCCGGGTGAGGATAGGCCAGCCGCCCCGCGTTAGTGCGTGAAGCGCGCCATGCCGCTCGGCTTTGATGCCATGTTGTCGTGGGCCGGCAGCAGCTTATGCCGTGAGGACCAAAACCAGAAATGCGCGCCGACGACCAGGTAGCGATACCCGTCCAGAGGCGCGGCGAAGCACGCTTCGAATTCGGCGGCCACTTTCATAGCGACCGGTCGCCTCGACCTTCCGCGAACCCTACGGTCAGCGCGAGCCGTTCAGTTTCGATAAGCGCTAGTCCCTCACCCCCACGACGACGAGTTGGCCGGCCTCATCATCCCGGCCGGGACGCCGAAGCATTCCACCCGATCACTCTCGTTGCCCACCCGATGCCAACTCCCCCTGCCGAACTTTTGAAGTTCGCCCTGAGCGTCTCTGGCGCCAGGAGGTTGGGCCTCGCCGCGGCCACTTCGACACGGCCAGCGGCGTACCTCGCAAACGCAATCGCGTCGGCACAGGGAACCGCGTTTGAGGTGGCAGTCACCGGGGCTCGCGTCGCCAGCGCTGCGGTGCGTGCCACGCTAAGAAATAGTCCCAGCTTCTGCAGGTCGGAAGTTGGCTCGGCGGCGGGCATAGAGCTTCTCTGGAAGGGTCTAGAGTCAGCGCCTCTCGAGGAAGTCGAGTTTTAGCTAGTTAAATCAAGCCATTTTGCGGCCTCCGTCCCCGCCAGGCCGTGATAACACCAGAAATTTGGACGGGTTATCTCGAGCGGGCAATCGCATCCGCTTTGCGATTTTCTCGCGTTCGCAAGGATCGGCCCAGGCTCGCACGCGGGGCGGGTGCCGCCCGCGGCTCAATGCGCGTGACGGAGCCTGCCGCTGGTCTGCGCGCTTGCCGGCGCCAGCGCGCGATGGCCCCAATTCCAGACCGCGAGCACTGCCGCGAGCAGGAACGCCATGGCGATTACGCCTAGCAACGCCATTACGACAATGAAAAGCGTGCCTCCGACCGATTCACTGACAGCTGGTATGACGGCGATTCCGCTCAGCGCGAGAACTATCAGAAAGGAGGAAGCTGCGAGTTGCAGCAGAGCAGTGGGTCGGAGCAAGTCAGCCTCCGTTATGTTTGCGACGCCACGTCACGACGCATGAAGGCCTGAAACGATCCCGCAATTACGAGTGAAAACGCAGACCAAATGGTTGCGTTTTTCGCATCTACCCAAGTCGAAAACAACAATTGCGCCCTGATGACGGCGCATCATCGCCTAATAATCGTGGGTTTTCCATCAGTTCCAGGTCTGGAGGCGATGAGTTCTCCCGGGTAGCCGCACAACCCGCCTCTCAGGCGCCCTTCCCCATTCCCGCGGCGAATGCGATGCGTATCGCGTCCGACAGACCCCGCGCGCCCAGCTTCGCCATGAGGTTGGCGCGGTGAAGTTCGACGTCGAACATGGGCATCGCGATGGCCGCGGCGATCTGTGCGTTCGAACGACCCTGGGCGAGCGCAGCCAGTACTTCACGCTCGTGCGAGTTGAGCGCATCGACCAGCGCCCGCGCAGCCCTGGTCCGCAACGTGACTTCGCTCGATGTGGCGAGGCGCGCCGTCGCGTCGCGCAGCGCTTCGCGAAGGATCGTCGGGCTGCAAGGCTTTTCGAGGAAATCGAACGCGCCATCCTTCATCGCTTCGACCGCGAGGTTCACTTCGCCATGGCCGGTAAGAATGATCACCGGAAGGGTGACGCCACGCTGGTTGAGCTGGCGCAAAACCTCGAGACCATCGATTTCGGGCATGCGGATATCGAGCAGAACGCAGCCGCGCTCGACTTCGCCGGCGGCGAGGAAATCGACGCCCGATTCCCAGGTGCGCACCGTATAGCCCGACGTCCGCAGCAGAAAGTCCAGACTGCGCCGGACGCTCTCCTCGTCATCGACGACATGGACCAACGGCGCGTCGCTCATGCGCACGCTCCCGGCGCGTCACATGCTTCCCACAGTGCCGCATGCGTATGTGCATGCGATGGGTACGAGAAAAATCGAGTCAAGGGATCGGAATCCCCCGACCATAGGCCCGGATCTGCAGCATCGTTGTTCCCCGCGTACACGTCCCCCCCGGAACGCAATCAGAATTGTATCGCCTGATACCAGTGGCGCGATTGGGAGAGTTACGGATACGTCCCGAACTGGGCCAATCGGCCGCTCGAGATCCAGGATCGCTTAGCGGCGCGCGGTTTCCGGGCCGGTCACGCGCACCAGCAGCGCCTCGACATGGCTGTCGGCAGGGATGTCGCGGCGGATCCACAGATTTCCATCCAGCCGCGCACGCGCGCCGATCGTCACCGGTCCGACGATCACGGTTCCCGCATGAACCACGACATCGTCGTCGAGTCGCGGATGGCGGCGCGGCCGCCGTTCGGTCGCGCGCGTCGCAGTCGCTTCCCCCGGCTCGCCGCCGAGCGTCACGCCCTGGTAGAGGCGGACACGGTCGCCGATTTCGGCAGTCTCGCCGATCACTACGCCGGTGCCGTGATCGATGAAGAAGCTCGCCCCGATCGTCGCACCCGGGTGGATGTCGACGCCGGTCTGGCGATGCGCGATTTCGGCAATCGAGCGCGCAACGAGCGGCGCGCCGAGCCGGTGCAGCACATGCGCGAGGCGATGATGGATCACCGCCGAATAGGAAGGATAGGCGAACAGCACTTCATCGACGCTGCACGCCGACGGATCGCCGGCGTACGCCGCCTGAAGGTCGGCATCGAGCGCGCGCCGGATGAGCGGCAGCTGCGCCGCGAACGCGCCGATGATGTGATCGGCTTCGCGGCCTTCCTCGATCGAGCCGATCCCCGGAAACGTCGCTCGCAGCTCGATCCCGATCTGCGCCGACAGCTGCGACAACACCGACTCGAGCGTCGCCGCAACGAAGGCGTTTTCGTTCTGCGCGGTCAGCTCCGGGGGCCCCAGCCGGAGCGGAAACAGCGCTGCGCCGAGCTCGCGCAGCACCCGTTCGAGCGCGCGTCGCGACGGGAAGCGCGGACCATGCTCGACGTGCCGGTCGTGCGCCGCGCGCCAGTCGATGCGGGCCCGACGGAGTTGATCGATCACATCGTCGAGCTCGCGCGGAAAAGCGATCGGCGGGGCTTCGGCTAGGGGCATGACGACACTCGCGATGGTCGGGACGAAATGGCGCAACCGCCGGCGGGCGCGACACGCTGATCGCGCAGCCGCACGCGCAGAGCAGCAAATTTATTCCTATGTTATCAGTAGGAAATATACCTCACTTCGCGTCGCCCGCTAAATAGGCGGCGATGCGCTGTGCATCGGCATCGTCGATCTGGGCGCCATAGGCGTCGCGCATCTTGGCGACTTCGGCGTGCCAGAAGGCGCGACCCATGTTCGGCGGCTGATGCAGGATATAGTCGAGCGAGTGGCACGCGGCACAGGCCCTCGCCGCAAGTTCGGCCTCTGCGCCGGGCGGCAGGCGCAGCTGCGGCTCGGGTGGGAGGCGATAGGCGATAGGCTTGTCGGCACCGGCCAGCAGCACCGCCGCGGGTAACAGGAGCAGCGCTGCGCGCCTCATGCGACACCCGTGAGCAATATCTGCTCGACGACGTTGCGGCGGTAGCCCGAAGGATTCCACAACGGGTCGAGCGGCTGGGTCTCGCCGCCGTTGCTCGTCGCGCGCACCAGCAGCACTTGCTCGCCCGCCGCGATCGGAATGTCGAGCCGCCATTCGCGAAACGAGAAGCGACCGAGATCCTCGCCGAGCCGCGCCTGGCGCCAGCTCACCCCGCCGTCGGCCGAGACTTCGACCTTGGCGATGCCGGTACCCCCGTCGAACGCTATTCCGCGCAGCGCGACGGGTCTTTCAGCGCGAACGTGGCTGCCGCTGGCATGGCTGGTGATGAACGACCGAATATTGAGCCGGTTGATCGGCACCGTTTTCTCGGGCCGTGTGCCTGCGGGTACGCACGCGCAGCCATTGTCCGGAATGCGATACGCCTTGGCCATCCAATAGCCGTCGAAGCTGTGATCGAGCAGCTGGATGCTGCTCAGATGCTTGACCCAATAGGTGCCGTAATAGCCCGGCACGATCAGGCGAAGTGGGAAGCCGTTGAGAAACGGCAGCGCCGCGCCGTTCATCGCATAGGCGAGCAGCAGTTCGCCCGACATCGCATGGTCGAGATCGAGCGCCTTGACGAAGTCGGGAGTCGCCGGCGACGCAGGCGTATCCAATCCGTCGAAGCTGAGCTGGCGCGCACCCGGCTTGACGCCGGCGCGTTCGAGCAGCGCGCGCAACGGCACGCCGCGCCAGCGCGCATTGCCCATGGCGCCGTTGCCAAGCTGCCCGCCCGCGACGCGCGGCGAGACGAAGCCGCGGCTGTTGCCGGAGCACTGATTGACCGCAACCAGCTCGACCGGCGCGAAATCGCGCTGCAATTCGGCGAGCGAGAGCGACAGCGGACGCTCGACCAGCCCCGATATCGTCAACCGATACTCTGCGAGACTGAAGTCGGTCGGCAGTCCGGACAGGTGGTACCGCACGAAGAACGCATCATTCGGCGTCAGCAGCCCTTCGCCGAACACCGAAAACGGCGTCTCGAGCTGCGGCGGCCGCGAGGTCTGGAGAATCAGCGGCCGCTTCTGTGGATAGGCGACGAGATTCCTTTCGCCATTGGCGAATGGCAGCTCGATGCGGCGCGCCTCGCGTGCGGAGGCTGCACCGCCGAGCGACGCAAGCGCCCCCAGCGCAAAGCCGCGGCGCGTGGCGTCGAATCGCTTGTTTCGTCCTTCCGACATCGCCGCCCCAGCAAGTTAGTCGGCGCTCTGATAATCTCAGGACGATCCGACCGGCAAAGCACTGCTCGTCAGATGCTAATGCAAAGCGGTTGGTTCGGTCGAGACCCCGACGGCGCTAGCTGACCGGCAATGCGCCTTTTGCGCCGGGGGTTGTGCAATGGTTTCGTCGTGGATGGCCTATCTTCAGTTCGTGCTGGGTGCCCGGCGCGACGGGGCAGGTCATATTCTGTCCGACACCTCGTTGAGCGCACAGCTACAGGGATCCGAGCGGCTGTGGATGCTGATCGAGGGCACGCATGTGCTCACGCTGATGCTGTTCGCAGGCACGATCCTGTTCGTAGACCTGCGGCTGCTCGGGCTGACGCTGCGCGGCGCTCCCGTGTCGAAGGTGACGGACTCTGTGCTGCCGTACACCATTGCCGGCTTCGTGCTGATGGTGATCACCGGGACTGCGCTATTCTTCGCCAACCCGTTCGAATATTACCACAATTTCTTCTTCCGCTTGAAGTTTCTGTTCCTGATAGCGGCGGCGGTAAACATCTTTCTGTTCCATCACCGCGTGCAGGCGAACCGTGCACAATGGGACGATGCCGCGAGGCCGCCGACCGCCGCGCGCGCCGCCGCCGCTGTGTCGCTGACCCTGTGGATCGCCGTGATCATTTCAGGGCGCTACGTCGCCTATGACTGGTTCAAATGTCAGAATGCCCATGGCCTGATCGCCGTGGCGGCGCAGTGCAGCGAGCATGATGCGACGCTGCGCCGTATCCAGCCGGAGCTAGCCCGATGAACATCGACTTCAGCGACCTCGCGCCCGACACTGCGGCGCGCATCGAAACGCTCTCGCAAGTGCCGCTGGTCAAATATATCAACGAGACCGTGTGGATCTTCGCGATCGTCGAGACCGCGCATCTGCTGTTCCTCACGATCCTGGGCGGCGCAGTGCTCGCGCTCAATCTGCGGCTGCTCGGCGTCGTCTTGCGCGATGTGTCGCCACGTGATGTCGAACGCGCCACGCGGCCGTGGCTGATTGGCGGCGTTGTCGGCACGATCCTCACGGGCGTGGCGATGGGGCTGACCACCGCCGGCACGCTGCTGCCCAGTGCCGCCTTCTTCGTGAAAATGGTCGCGTTGGTCGCCGCGATCCTGTTCAGCATCGCGGTCGCCCGTGAAGTGCGAAGGAGCGAAGAGTCGGCAAAGCCTGCCGTCGGGCGGGCGCTTGCGCGTGTCGCGCTGCTGCTGTGGGTCACCGCGCTCGCGCTGTTCGCGACGACGCGCGGGCTGAGCTCGGGCGCCGTGCTGGTGGCGCTTGCCGGATTCGCGCTGCTGGCCGCCTTCGTCACGCGGCACCGGCGCGCCTATCTGATCGGCCTCTCAGCGATCCTCGGCGGCGGCTATTTCGTGACCGAATGGATCAGCGCGGACGGTCTCAGGGGCCCCACCTGGCTGTCGCTGGCCCCGCTCGGCGGCGCGCTCGCGCTCGTCGCAGTGATTGCGTCACTCGAACGGCGCGACGGCGCGCGCATCGCCCCGCCGCCGGCGCGCGCCGCCGCATTTGCGTCGACGCTGGCCTGGATCACCGTTGCTGCCGCCGGACGTTGGATCGGCTTCAGCTGAATAAAAAGTCGCTGCAAGCAACAAAGCGGCGTCGGCAAGGGCCGGCACCGCTCGATCTATTTGATCCGTCGCTGATCTTAGAACTGAAACTCATAAGTATAATCCGACATATTCGTTCCGATTTCGCCCACCTTTGCATAGCGGACCGTGGAATTCTTACGCACCACGGGGGCCAATATGTCCGACGCTATTTCGTCAAGCCGCAAGTCTTCCACGCGCGCCATCGGCGTTTCGGTCGCGGGAGCGATCGCGCTCGCGATCGGTGCGGGTCCCGCCGTGGGGCAGTCCGCCGCGCCGGCCGCTGCCGCGGCACCCAAGGTACCGGTGCTGGACCGCGCCCAGATCGACAGCTTCCTCTCGACGCCGGACAAGGTGCTGTTCATCGATATGCGCCGCCCCGACGAGATCGCCTCGCTCGGCAGCGTGCCGGTCTATCTCAACATCCAGATCAGCGAGCTCGATCGCTTCCTGCCATACATCCCGCGCGATCGGCAGATCGTGACCGTGTCGAATCACGCCGGGCGCGCGAACAAGGCCGCGACCTTGCTCAAGGCAGCCGGCTTCAACGTCGTGGGCGCAGTCGGTGTCGAGGATTATGAAGCCAAGGGCGGCGCGCTCTACGGCAAGCTCTTCGTCACGCCGGCGATCGCGGGCGTGGTCGCTGCCAACACGCGCGTCGAAGTCGTACGCGAAGGCTTCAACGGCACCGAAGGCCCAGTGGCGCTCGCCGACGGCTCGATCCTGTTCACCGAGAACCGCGCCGACCGCATCGTCAAGATCGCACTCGACGGGACGCCGTCGACCTATCTCGAGAAGACTGGTGGCGCCAATGCGCTCGCGCTCGACGCCAAGGGTGAGCTGTTCGCAGTGCAGACCGCGCCCTCGGCAATCGCTCAGCTCCAGCCGACGCCGAAACTGCTCACGACGGGCAAGCCGCTCAATCGGCCCAATGATTTCGCGCTGGCTCGCACCGGTGACATTTATTTCTCCGATCCCGGCGCTCCGGCGCCCGCCGCGGCGGCCGCGGCACCTGCCACGGCCGGCGGCGCCGCCAACGCCTCGGCGCCGGTCGCCGCCGTTCCGGCGGTGCCCCCCAAAACCGGTTTCTACTGGCTCGACCGCAAGGCCAAGCTGCACTTGGTTGCCGACGATATCCGCCGGCCGAACGGTGTGGCGCTCAGTCCCGACGAAAAGACCGTCTATGTCGCGAACACCGCCGGCGAAAGCGTGATCGCCTTTTCGGTCGGCGCCGACGGCGCACTGAGCAATCGCCGCGACTTCGCCAAGCTCGCCGGCTTCAAGCAGGGCCCGAACGGCCCGACGAGCGGCGCCGACGGGCTGGTCGTCGACGAAGCCGGCCGCGTCTATGTCGCGACAAACGCCGGCGTCGAAATCTTCTCGCCCGACGGCCAGGCGCTCGGCACGATCGCGCTGCCCAAGCAACCGCAGAACCTCGCGTTCGGCGGCAAGGACCATGGCTTCCTCTACGCGGTCGGCCGCGGATCGGTGTTCCGCATCGCGACCCAGACGCATGGGGTCAACCGGCCCGGCAAGTGAACCGCGGCACGCTTCCCGGCCTTCCTTTTTGAAAGTTTGCAATGTTCATCGCTGATCCCGTCGTCGCGCCGTCGCGGCCCAAGATTCGCCGTGCCGCGCTTCTGGCGACCAATGTGTTGATGACCGTGGCAGCGCTTCCCGCTGCCGCGGCACGTCCCGACCCCGTGCCTCCCGCGGGTCAAGTGAGCGCCAACGCCAGTGCCGAAGTGGCGGCCGAACCGGTGGTGGGCGCGGACGCAGGTGCCGATGCCGAAGGCGCGACGATCGTCGTCACGGCGCGCAACAAGGACGAGAAGCTGCTCGACGTGCCGATCCCGATCTCGGTGCTCGATGGCGAGAAGATCGCCCAGCAGCGCGTGTTCAACATCTCGGACCTGACGCAACGCGCACCCGGACTCACCGCTACCACCCCCAATGCGCGGCGCACGGGCGTGTCGCTGCGCGGCATCGGCAAGACCAGCGGCAACGACAATATGGAGGCCGCGGTCGGCGTGATCGTCGACGACGTGTTCCTCGACCATGTCGGCATGACCTACCAGGACTTCACCGACCTCCAGCAGGTCGAGATCCTGCGCGGGCCGCAGGGGACGTTGCTCGGCAAGAACACCTCGCTCGGCGTGATCAAATACACCAGCAAGCTGCCGTCGTTCACGCCCGAAGGCACGCTCGAACTCGAGGGCGGTTTGACGACACCGTCGTTCAAGGCGCGCGGTTCCTTTTCCGACGCGCTGGTCGGCGACGTGCTCGCGTTCCGCGTCTCGGGCTTCCTCGACAAGCAGCAGGGCGACATCGCCAATGTGAACCCCGCGGTCGGCGGCCATTGGCACGAGCGCAATCGCTGGGGCGCGCGTTTCCAGCTGCTGTTCAAGGCAAGCGACCGGCTGTCGTTCAAGCTCAATCTCGACGGCGCGGAGACCAACGAGAACAGCAACACCAAGCCTTTCATGGTCGATCCGACGACGCTCAACGACGGATCGCCGCGCACCACCACCTACACGACAAGGCTCGCGCGCAGCTATTTCGGCGGATACGTGCCGATCATCGGCTCCTGGACCACGATCGACATGGACCAGGCGCTGCCGCTGATCACGCGCAACTATGGCGGTTCGCTGGTCGCGACCTTGGGTCTCGGCGGGTTCGAGCTCAAATCGATCTCTGCGGTGCGGAAGCTCCATTTCGACGCCAATAATGACAGCGAACAGACCCGCTTCCCGATCAATCGCGGCGGCACTTTGGTCGACACCGAGCAGCTGTCGGAAGAGTTGCGGCTGTCGGGCAATTTTACCTCGACACTCGACTTCCAGGCCGGCCTCTATTTCTTCCGTATCGCCACCGACACCACCAGCCGCACGCTCTACGGCAAGGACGCTGGCGCCTTCTATGCGACCAACGCGCAGTACAATGCGCTCAACACGCCTGCCGGCTGGCTGCTACTCCAGCAGTCGCTCAACAATGTCCGGTCGACGACCTTCCAGAATCCGGTGTCGACCAGCCAGGCGGCATTCGCGCAGTTCAATTGGAAGCCGGTCGCGCGGCTGACGTTGACGGCGGGCATCCGGTACACGCGCGAACAGAAGCGCAGCTCGACCACGAAAGCCGCGAGCCTTACCGACGGCAGCGCACTCGTATCGACCGGCAATGCGACGGCCGATGCGATCCGCGCCGGGCAGCTCGGCACGTCCTACACCGGCATTATCGGCGATCCGATCCATGCGGGCGCGGTCGCGTGGCTGGTCAACCCGAGCTACAAGCTGAGCGACGACATATTGCTCTACGCCTCGGCGAGCGGCGGCGGCAAATCGGGCGCGGTCGCCTTCGACAACAATGGCGGGCGCCGCAACGTCGCGCCGGAAAAGACGACCGATTTCGAGCTCGGGATCAAGGGCGAGTTCTTCGACCACAAGCTCTCGCTCGCCGCCAATCTCTACTACACCAAGGTGCGCGACTATCAGGCGACGACCAGCATCGCCGATCCGACCTCGTCGACCGGCTACAGCTCCGTCCTCGGCAACATCCCGGGGATCCGTGCGCGTGGTGTCGAACTCGAAGGCTCGCTTACGCCGTTCCGGGGCCTCAATCTCACGTTCGGCGGATCGTACAATGACGCGATCTATACCGACTGGGCGACCGCGACTTGCCCGCGCGCGTTTCCGACGACGGTCGTGGTGTGCGACAACACCGGCCGCCAGATCGTCGGCGCGCCGCGCTGGACGATCATCCTCGGCTTCGACTTCAAGCGCGATCTTGGATCGACCGGCGTCGGGCTGCACGCCTTCGTCAACGACACCTACCGCACCCGCCACAATCTCGAGCAGCTACTGTCACCCTATGGCTGGCAGAAAGCCTATCACCTGACCGACGCCGGCATCGGCGTCGAGACCAGGATCGCAGGCGTGCGCACCGAAGTCGGCGTGGTCGCCAAGAACCTGTTCGACGTCCGATACACCACCAGCATCAACGACTTCAGCAACAACGCCCCGGTCGGCTACGACGGCATCGGGGCCCGGCGCTACGTCGGCGCGCTGCTGCGCGCGAAATTCTGACCCGAGGAGCCCCAGCATGACCAGGAAACCTATGCTTATCGGCGCCGCACTGGCGGTCACCGCATTCACCATCGCCTTGCCCAGCGCTGCGCATCATGCCTTTGCCGCCGAGTTCGATTCGTCGAAGCCAGTGGTGCTCGACGGCACCGTCACCACCGTTAAATTCGTCAATCCGCACAGCTGGATCTATGTCGACGTCAAGGAAAAGGACGGCAGCACGACCAACTGGGGGTTCGAGTTCGGCACGCCCAGCTCGCTGCGCACCGCCGGCGTCGACCGCAACGATGTCGCCTATGGCGCGCACGTGCGGATCGCCGGCTATCGCGCCAAGAACGGCGGCCCTTATGGCCATGCCGTGACGGTCGTGCTGCCCGACGGCCGCAAGGTGACCACCGGCAACGCGCCGGACGTACCGAATGCGCAGTTGATCAAGTGAGGCAGAGCGCGATGCGCAACATCTCCTTGTACGCCGCGCTCTCGACGCTCGCGCTTGTCGGCACCCCCGCCGCGGCGCGACACACTACCCAGGCGAAGGCGATCACCGCCACGCCGGGCATCCCCCGGCTAGCCGGCAAGCCCGATTTCTCGGGCATCTGGGAAACGCTCAGCGAGGCCGACTACGACCTCGAGCCCCATGCCGGACGCCGTGATGCGCCCCCCGGACCGGGTGTGGTCGATGGCGGCGCGCTGCCGTACCTCCCGGGCGCGCTCGCGCGGCGGCAGGCCAATTTCGCAGCGCGCGCGAAGCTCGACCCACGGCTCAAATGCTGGGTGCTCGGCGTACCCCGCAGCGTCTATTATCCCGCGCCGTTCCAGATCCTGCAGCGCGCCGCCGACCTCACATTGGTCCACCAGTTCGGCGACCAGGTCCGCACGATCCACACCGACGGGTCGGGCCACACCAAGGAGGAAGACCCCGAACTCTATCTCGGCGATTCGCGCGGGCATTGGGAAGGCGACACGCTGGTGGTCGACGTGACCGGCTTCAACGAAGAGACCTGGCTCGATCGCGCCGGCAATTTCCACAGCGAGCAGCTGCACGTCGTCGAGCGCTGGAAGTTCGTCGACAAGGACACCATCGGCTATTCCGCGACGGTCGAGGACCCCAAGGTCTTCAGCAAGCCGTGGACAGTGAACGTCCTGCTCCATCGCCGCCGCGACCCCAATTTCCAGCTGGTCGAGGATTATTGCTACACGCTCGATTACGAGCGCTTCTATCCGCACAAGGACGGCCAATGATGCGCATTTCCGCTGCATTGCTGCTCGCAACCGCGCTCGCCACCGCTGCGCCGCTCGCCGCACAGGATGCCGCGCCAGCTTCCGCCGCACGCGGCGCCCGCCAGCCGGGCGGTGGCGATCGCTGGGCCAGGACGGTGCCGGTGATTGCATCCTCGCCCTGGTCCGGGCCGCGCACGCCCGATCGCCAGCCCGATATCTCGGGCTTTTACTCGAACACGATCTCGAACCACTCGAACTTCACCGACCCGCAGGCGGGTCCGCCAGGCGAGCATCCGGCCGTGGCAAAGCTCCCGCGCGACCAGCGCGCGCCGAGCCGCGTCTCTGATCCGCCCGATGGCCAGATCCCGTACTTGCCCACGGCGCGCGCGCTGCAGGAGGATTTCGCGAAGAACTTCCCGAACCCGGACAAGCCGCGCTACATCGAACCGCTCGCGCGCTGCGCACCGGCGGGTGTGCCCAAGTCGTTCATGTGGCACGGGTTCGAGATCCGCCAATATCCCGGTGTCGTGCTGATCCTGTTCGATTCGGGCTGGCGGCTGATCCGGCTCGACAAATCGCCGCATCTCGCGCCGTCGATCAAGCTGTGGAACGGCGATTCACGCGGGCATTGGGAAGGCAATACCTTGGTCGTCGACACGACCAATAACAATGGCAAGGCGCTGTTCGGCCGCTATGGCGATTTCATGAGCGAGAATGCGACCGTTGCCGAACGCTTCATATTCGACCCCGACCGCAGCCGCTTCAACTATGTCGCGACCTTCACCGATCCCACCGTCTATGCCCGCCCATGGACCGCGACGATCCCGATCAAGCGCTACACCACTGCCGATAAGCCCGACGAATGGCATTTCGACGTCAAGCCGGTAAATGCGCCGGGCCCGCTGCGCTACGAACATGGCGAACGGATCTGCGTCGAGAACAATGGCCCGTTCGGCGGCGGCGCGGTCGGGGTTCCCTCCGACGGACCGGTGATCGCGCGATAAACTGCGGTATCAATCCGATAGCTCGGCGCCTGAAAGCACTTGTTCGCGACGGCGATGTTGGCAGGTCCTACTCCCCCGCAGCCCTGATCAGCTGGCCGCGCAGAGCGTGCAGATCGTGGCGCTCGACGTAGCTGAGCACCTGCTGTGGGCGATCGCGCGACGGTCGCTTCGCTGCGCCGCTCAATACCGCCGGATCGAGATGCGGTGCGAGCAGCTCGATGAAGCGATAGCCGTAGTTGCGCAGCAAGGTGCCGCGCAGGATCGCCACCTTTGAAGTGCTGGTTCCGAAGAAGCGGTTCGACCCCGGCAGCGGCAGCAAATCCTCGCGCGCGTGATCGCTGACGGCCATTTGCGCGACGATGCCGACGCCCATACCGAGCTCGACATAGGCTTTGATCACATCGGCATCGATCGCGGTCAGCCGCACGTCGGGAATGAGACCGGCATCGGCGAAGGCCGTGTCGATCTGCGGCCGCCCCGAGAAGCCGGGATTGTACGTGATAATCGGATAGCGCGCGATGTCGGCGAGCGTCGGACTGCCCAGGCGCAGCAGCGGATGGCGCGGCGGCACGATCGCGACATGTTCCCAGGTGAAACAGCTGTGCGTCTCGAGCTCGGGGAATTCGTCGACCGCTTCGGTCGCGACTCCGATATCGGCCTCGCCGCGTGACAAGATGGTCGCGACATAGTGCGGTGTGCCCTGGCGCAGTTCGACTTCGACGTCGGGATAGAGCTGCGTGAAGCGCAGCAAGGTCGGCGGCAGCACATAGCGCGCCTGGTTGTGCGTGGTCGCGATCACCAGCCGTCCGCGGTCGACCTGGGTGAACTGCTCCGACAGGCGTTTGAGATTGTCGGCCTCGGCGAGCAGTTTGTGGATCACGCCGACGACATTCTCGCCGGCCTTGGTGATGCCGACGAGCCGCTTGCCGCGGCGCACGAAAATCTCCACGCCGAGCTCGGTCTCGAGCTCCTTGATCTGTTTGCTCACGCCCGATTGCGACGTGAACAGCAGGTTCGCGGCTTGAGTCAGGTTGAGATTGTTCTGCACTGCCGCGCGCACATATTTGAGCTGCTGGAAGTTCATCGCTCGCCTCCCGCCGCGGCGCTTCGAGCCCCCAGCTCGGTGTCGCCGCGCAGCGCCGAGCCGATGCGGCGGAAGAAGCCGCGGTTGGTCCGGCCTTGCGCGCCGTCCCATTCGGGATGCCATTGCAAGGCGAGCACATCGCCGCCGCACGGTCGCGCCGAAAACGCCTCGACCAGCCCGTCCTCGAGCGACACCGCCTCGACGGTCAGGCCCTGCCCGAGTTGATCTATCCCTTGGCGATGCACCGAATTGACGGTGATGCGATCGCCTTCACCGAAGGCGTGCAGCACGCCGCCGCGCTGCAGCGACGCGGCGTGATGATGCTCGAATAAGTCGTCGAACGCATGCGCGCCCGGGCGATGATGCAGGTCTCCCAGTTCCTGGGTGAGCGTGCCGCCAAACAGCACGTTCAGCTCCTGCAGCCCGCGGCAGATGCCGAACACCGGACGGCCAGACTCGATCATCGCCTCGGCTAATGTGAGCGCGACATAATCGCGCTGCGCATCGAGCCGCGCGTCGCTTTGCTGTTCGCTGCCATAATGCTGCGCGCCGACGTGCGACCGCGACCCCGTGAGCAACAGCCCGTCGAGGCGGCTGGTCAGCGCCGCAGCGTCGCAGGCGTCGGCGAGCGCCGGCACGAGCAGCACGGTGGCATCGGCGATTCGCGACAGCGGCTCGATGAAGCGGCTGGCAACGAGTTGCACCGGCCGATCGGCGACTTCGTTGCAGCACAACACACCGATCACCGGCCGATAGGCTTTCACCGAACACGTGCGGAATTCCGTGACGCTGCCCGTGGAACCGAAGCTATGGAACGCCAACGCCTTATCCTCCCATGCCGCACCGAACGACGGCAGCTGCAATATCTATCAAATCGGTAGGAATTTGACACAAGAAATATCTGGGCTGGGGAAACCGAGTGTACGGCAATGGGACCGATTGCCGGCGGAGCGATCGACTTTGACCCCGCAGGCGGTTGCGCTCATGAAGTGCCGGGCAGGAGCCCACGGTCCTGATCAAAGCCATGAGGTCCGCGCGAACAGCGGACATTTGGGGAGGAAATCATATGTCACTGCGCTCCGCGCACCTGGCCGTCACTGTTGCTCTCAGCCTCGCCGCGCCGGCCCGCGCCGAATGGGTCGCAAGCTGGACGGCAGCACCGCATCCGCCGCTCGGCACGCAAGGACCGTTCGCGGCGGCAGCCTATGACAATGTGACGCTCAGCCAGGTCATCCGCGTGTCCGAAGGCGGAACCAGGATCCGCGTACGCTTCTCGAACCGCTTTGGCCCCGCGCCGCTCACGATCGGCGCAGCGCGCGTCGTACGCATCGACGATAGCGGCAAGGAAATCGCGGGCACTTCGCGCGACCTGCATTTCGGCGGCGAGGCCAGCGCCGTGATCCCGCGCGGCGCGCCGTTCGTGAGCGACAGCGTCGACCTCGCGGTGCCCAGCCTGTCACGGCTCAGAATCGAATTCTATCTGCCCAAACCGACCGGCCCATGCACCTGCCATCTGACTGGGCAGGACGAGCTCGCGGTGTCGCCGCCGGGCAATTTCGTCGGCAAGCCGTTCACGCCCGTGTCCAAGGCGATCTTCCGCGCCTTTCTGAGTGGCGTCGATGTCGATTCGCCCAAGGCGGCCGGCACGATCGTCGCTTTTGGCGATTCGATCACTGACGGTGTCGGCGCCACTTCGGGCGCCAATCGCCGCTGGCCGGACATTCTCGCCAACCGACTACAGGCCGCCGGCCTGCATTATGCCGTCGCTAACCAGGCGATCAGCGGCAATCGCGTGCTCAGCCCCGGCATGGGCGAGGCCGCGCTGGCGCGGTTCGACGAGGATGTGCTGAGCCTGCCCAACGTCCAATACATGATCGTGTTCGAAGGCGTGAACGACATCGGCAATCGCTTCGGTCCGCCGCGCAACGGCAACGGCCCGCAGTTGCCGGCTATGGACCAGCCTGAGATCACCGTCGAAGAGATGATCGCCGGCTACAAGCAGCTCATCGCGCGTGCGCACGAGCGTGGGATCAAGGTGATCGGTTCGCCGATCGGCCCGTACAAGGGCGCGGCCTATTGGACCGAAGCCGGCGAGGCCGCGCGCCAGAAGATCAACGACTGGATCCTCCACGGCGGCGCGTTCGACGCCATCACGCGACTCGACATCGCATTCGCCGATCCCGCCGATCCGCGCCAGATGCGCGACGGCTATCACATGGGCGACCACCTCCACGGCAGCGACGCTGGGCTCAAGGCCGTGGGCGAATCGATCGACCTGAAACTGTTCGAGGCGGGTAAGCGCTCGATTCGAAAAGCGCAGTAGGGCGTTTTTTGAACCGGTATCGACCCGGTGCGCCTGTTATGAGACAATTCCCATTCGCGCGATAGGAAATATTGCACGACAGCGTCATGGATTGCCGTTACGCCTCCCAGTTCCATCGAGGGGGCCGATCCGCCATGACCGATTTCAACCCGCTCTACGCGCTCGCCGGCGTCGCCGTGGGGCTGCTGGTCGGCTTCACCGGCGTCGGCGGCGGATCGCTGATGACGCCGCTGCTGGTACTTGCGTTCGGCTTCCACCCGGTCACGGCGGTCGGCACTGATCTGCTCTATGCCTCGCTCACCAAATCGGTGGGCACCGCGGTGCACGGCTGGAGCGGCACGGTCGACTGGAAGATCGTGCGCCGCCTCGCGCTCGGCAGCGTGCCCGCGGCAATCCTCACCCTCGGTGGGATCGCCTATGTCGGCACGACCTTCAAAGGCACCGAGCACACCATCACCTTCGTGCTGGGCGGTGCGCTGATCGCCACGGCGATTTCGATCCTGTTCCGCAGGCTGATCCTTGCCCGGCTGGGCCCGGCGCTCGAAGCCATGGCGCCCGAACGCACCCGCGGCATGACCGTGGTGCTCGGCGCCGTGCTCGGCGTGCTGGTGTCGCTGACCTCGGTTGGCGCGGGCGCCCTAGGGATGACCGTGTTGCTCCTCCTCTACCCGACGGTGCCAACCAACCGGCTGGTCGGGTCGGATATCGCCCACGCGGTGCCGCTCACACTGATCGCCGGGCTTGGCCATTGGGCATTGGGCAGCGTCGACTTCAGCCTGCTGCTCTCGCTGCTTGCCGGATCGGTGCCGGGGATCATCGTCGGCAGCTTGCTGTCGAGCCGCGCGTCCGAACGCGTGCTGCGCCCGGTGCTCGCCGGAACGCTGTTGCTCGTCGGCGGCAAGCTCGTGTTCTAGGGCGCATGCGTACCCGTCTGCGCCGCGCATCGGCGGCTTCCCTCCTTCTTCTCGCAGCACCGGCTTCGGCGCAGGCGCTGCACGACGCGATTGGCGCACCCGCCAATCTCCAGCTTTCCGGCTCGGTACGGCTGCGCTACGAAGCGATCGACGGGCAGTTCCGGCCCGGCTTCCGCGAAGGCGAAGATGCAGTCAGCATCCGCACGATCCTCACTGCCGAATATCGCACCGGCCATTTCCGCATCGGCGGCGAGCTCTGGGACAGCCGCGTCTATGACGCCGACTCGGGAAGCGCGATCGGGACCGGCGAAGTCGACACGTTCGAGCCCGTCCAGGCCTATGTCGCTGCCGACCTCCCCGATGCATTCGGCAAGGGCAGCGCCGCGATCGTCAAGGCGGGGCGCTTCACGCTCGATCTCGGCTCGCGCCGGCTGTTCGCCGCCGACGAATATCGCAACACCACCAACGGCTTCACGGGCGTACGCGGTGACCTGAAGGCGCGCGACGGGACCAATTTGACACTGATCTACGTGCTGCCGCAGCTGCGCCTTCCCGACGACCAGCCGTCGCTGCTGCGCAACCGTGTCGAACTCGACAAGGAGAGCTTCGCCGCGCGGGCCTGGGGCGCGTTGCTCACCAAGCCGAAGCTGTTCGGGCGTAACACGCTCGAGCTCGGCTATTACGGCTTCGCCGAGCGCGACGCCCCGGGACGCCCGACGCGCGACCGCCGGTTACACATGATCGACGCGCGCGTCATCCGCGATCCGGCGCCGGGCAGCTTCGACTATGAGGCCGAGGGTATCTACCAGCTCGGCCATGTGAGTGCGAGCACGGCGGCGACTGCGGCGCGGCTCGACGTCGCAGCGGGATTCTTCCACGCCGATCTCGGCTATTCGTTCAAGGCGGCGTGGAAGCCGCATCTTTCGATCGAATATGACTATGCATCGGGCGACGGCCCCGGCGCGCGCTATGGCCGATTCGATACGTTGTTCGGCATGCGCCGCGGCGATTTCGCGCCGGCCGGGCTCTACAATGGCATCACGCGCGCCAACCTCCAGACGATCGGGATTCGGCTCGAAGCCAGGCCCGACAAACGCTCGGACGGCTTCCTCACCTATCGCCCGATGTGGCTCGCCGCATCGACCGACAGCTTCGCGACGACCGGCGTGCGCGACGCTAGCGGGCGGTCGGGCAGATTCGCGGGCCACCAGTTCGAGGGGCGGTATCGCCGCTGGCTGGTGCCCGACCGGCTGCGCGCCGAAGTCAACGCCGTGTGGCTGGCCAAGCGCGGCGTGCTTCGCACCGCGCCGAACGCGCCGCCCCGGGGCGACACGCACTATCTCTCGCTCGCGCTGAGCGCTCTGTTCTGACCCTGACTCGCGCGACGGGAATGCGACGACGAGGGAGTGACGCACGCGCGCCGAAGTCGTAAGCTTGCAATCGAGATTCCCGAGCCGAAGCGGCCGGGCACATAAGGGAGAGCGAGCATGAGCGGACTGCCGTCGCGGCTGCATCACACGGCCTATGTCAGCAAGGACCTGGAGGCGACGCGCAAGTTCTACGAGGATGTGATCGGCCTTCCGCTGATCGCGACCTATTGCGAAGCCGACGAGCTGTTCGGCAAGGAACGTGTCTATTGCCATTGCTTCTTCGGCATCGGCGATGGCGGCGCGCTCGCCTTCTTCCAGTTCGCCAACAAGGAGGACGAGGATTTGTTCGTCCCCGAAATGCCGCAGACGCCGTTCGTCCATCTCGCGCTCAAGGTCGATGCCGAGACTCAGGATGCGATCCGCGAGCGCGTGATCGCTGCCGGGATCGAGGCGCCGCAAACCTATACGCTCGAACACGGCTATTGCCGTTCCTTCTATGTCGTCGATCCGAACGGAATGACGGTCGAGTTCACTTGCGACGCGGCGCCCGCGCTGACCAAGGAATATGTTGCCGGCAAGCGCGCCACTGCGCATTCCGAACTCGCGCGCTGGCTGGCGGGCGACCACAGCAACAACAACGAGTTCCGCCACGACGCCGTCGTCGCTGCTGCCGCCGCCGCGGAATAACGCATGCGCCTGAGCGAGGGGCGGTTCCTCACCACGCATGTCGGCAGCCTGCCGCGGCCACCGGAGCTGATCGAATTGATGTTCGCGAGAGAGGACGGGCTTCCGCTCGTCCCCGCCGCGGTCGACGCGCAAGTGGAGGCGGCGGTGCACCAGGTGGTGCAGCGCCAGGTCGCGGCCGGCGTCGATGTCGTCAACGACGGCGAGATGTCGAAGCCGAGCTACGCGACCTATATCAAGGACCGGCTGAACGGCTTCGGCGGCACCGGCAACAGCTTCGCGTTCCAGGATATCGAGGACTTCCCCTCGACCAAGGAACGCGTGTTCGCCGATCCCGGGCGCAAGCACCGCAAGACCCCGGCGTGCAATGCGCCGATCAGCGTCAAGGATATGGAGGCAGTGCACAAGGACGCGGCGACGCTGAAGGCGGCGCTGGCCGGGCACCATGGCGCGCGCCCATTCATGAGCGCGGCGTCGCCGGGCGTGACCGCCCTGTTCTTCCGCAACGACTATTACGCCAGCGACGAGGACTATGTGTTCGCGCTCGCCGAGGGGTTGCGCCACGAATATGAAGCGATCGCGGCCGCCGGCATCACGCTCCAGGTCGACTGCCCCGACCTTGCGATGGGCCGCCACAGCCAGTTCGCGCATCTGACGCTGTCGCAGTTCCGCGACCGCATCGCGCTCAACGTCGAGGCGATCAACAGGGCTACTGCGAACATCCCGGCCGAGCAGCTTCGCATGCACGTCTGCTGGGGCAATTACCCTGGTCCGCACCACTGCGACGTGCCGTTCGCCGACATCATCGACCTGGTGTGGCGTGCGCGCCCACAGACGGTCCTGTTCGAAGCCGCCAATCCGCGCCACGCGCACGAGTTCGCGCTGTTCGAGCGGGTCAAGCTACCCGAGGGCAAAGTGCTCGCGCCTGGCGTAATCGAGTGCCAGTCGAACTATATCGAGCATCCCGAGCTCGTCGCGCAACGCATCGGCCGCTACGCCGACCTGGTCGGGCGCGATAACGTGATGGCGGCGGTCGACTGCGGATTCAGCATCCATGTCGGATCGGGCGGCGTCGATCCGAATGTCGCCTTTGCCAAGCTCGCGGCATTGGCGGAAGGCGCGGCGATTGCCTCGAAGCGCTATTGGCCGCGAGGATAGGAGACGTCCGAGAAAAGCATCTCTCGTCGGAACACTGCTACGTCCCGTGCGTCGGATCGCGATGCGCGCCAATACGCGTAATATTCTCTGCCACGGCGAGCACGGAACATGACCAAGCGTTGCGAATTGGATGGTGCCTGGGAACTGCTTTCGGGTCAGCCGCTTCCGGAGGGCGCGCGCGACATCAAGATCTTGTCCGACGGCCATTTCCTGTTCACCGCCTATGACACCCGCACCGGCGAACCGCTCTACACCGCGGGCGGGACCTATCGGTTCGACGGAGCCAGCTATTCGGAGCACATGGACTTCGCGAGCGCGCCGCTCGCGTCCGAGCTCATCGGCAAGGAGCAGCGGTTCACCGTCACGCGGGACCGCGACATTTTCGTTCAGACGGGCACGCTGAGCAACGGCAAGCCGCTTGCCGAAGTGTGGAAGCGCATGCGCTGAGGGTTCGCAGTCCCCGCCTATTCCGCCTCGTACCGGATCGCCTCGGCGGCCTTGCCCGACAGGATGAACCCGATCGGCGTCTCCGCCTCTTCGGTCAGATGCCCGATCAACCCCGCCGTGCGCGCGAGCAGCGCAATGCCCTTCAGCGCGGCAAGCGGGAAGCCAACGTCAAGCATCACTGCGGGGATCGCGCCGTTGACATTGATCGGCAGTTCTCGGCCGAGCACGGCCGGCACCGCGTCGCGCAAGGCGTAGAGCATTTCGATATTTCGCCCGGCAGCGCCGCGTTCCTCAGCCAGCTTGAGCAGCAGCAGCGCGCGCGGATCGCCCGCCGAATGCTGAGGATGGCCAAGGCCGGGAATAGCCTTTTTCTCGGCGCGCAGCCCACGCACGCCGCGCTCGGCGACTTCGGCGGTGGTGCCACCATTGGCATCCTGATCCGCCAGGCATTGCGTCAGAAACCGTCCCGCCACTTCGGCGCTGCCCAGCACCACCGAACCGCAGCCGAGCAAGCCAGCCGCGACCGCTCCCTGGAATGCCTCGGGCGCCGCGGCATAGGTCATGCGCGCCGCGACCACGCTCGGCACCAGCCCATGCTCGGCGATCGCGGCGAGCACGGCGTCGGCGAAGAAGCGTTGCTGCTCGCTCGGCATCATGCCCGTGACCAGCAGCCAGAAATAGCTGGTGAAATCGATCTTGCCGATCAGTTCGCCACACAGATCATGGCCACGCACGGTGATGCTCTCGGCGTCCGACGTGCAGATCGACGTGATCGGGCGATCCTGTTTGCCGATACGCATAACTTTCTCTCCTTGGCCCCCGTTTGACGCGGCTATCCGGCGCTGTGTACGGGCATGTCAATCGCAGGAGTGGAGAGGATGATGGGTCCGCTGGCCGGCCTGAAGGTGATCGACATGGGGACGTTCATCACCGGCGCCGCGGCGGGCGTGCTGCTCGCCGACCTTGGCGCCGACGTCATCAAGCTCGAGCAGCCCGGCGGTGGCGATCCGTTCCGCGCGTTCGAAGGCGATTATTATTCGCCGCATTTCCAGACTTACAACCGCAACAAGCGCAGCGTCACGCTCAACACCAAGGACCCGGCGGATCTCGCCAGGTTCGACGCGCTGATCGCCGATGCCGATGTATTCATCCAGAATTTCCGCCCCGGGGTGGCCGAGCGGCTCAGCGTCGGCGCCGAACGGCTGCGCGGCCTCAACGCCAAGCTGATCTATTGCGCGATCTCAGGGTTCGGCCCGTCGGGTCCCGACCGCGACCGGCCGGCATTCGACACCGTCGCGCAGGCCGCGACCGGTTTCCTGCGGCTGCTGGTCAATCCCGAGCATCCGCGCGTCGTCGGCCCGGCGCTCGCCGACGCGATCACGGGCTTCTACGCCGCTTATGGGGTGGTCGCGGCGCTGCATGCGCGCGACCGCACTGGCATCGCGCGGATGGTCGAGACGTCGATGTTCGAGGCGATGGCGCATTTCAACATGGACGATTTCACGCACCTGCTGTCGGCGAACCTCGAGATGGGGCCGTATAGCCGCCCGCACGTATCGCAGTCCTATGTCTTCCAATGTGCCGACGGCAAATGGCTCGCGCTGCACATGTCGTCGCCCACCAAATTCTGGGAGAATCTCGCTGGCGCGGTCGGGCATCCCGAGATGCTGGAGCAGCCGGAGTTCGCGAACCGCGAAGCGCGTATCGCCAACTACGACAAGGTGGTCGCCTATCTCGCGCCACTATTCGCGAGCCGCGCGCGCGACAGCTGGTGCGAGCAGCTGACCGCGCTCGAAGTACCCAATTCGCCGGTGCGCACCTCCGCCGAAGTGTTGGCGAGTCCGCAGGCGCAGCATCTCGGCCTGTCGATCGAGACGGAGGGACCGCGCGGCACCTTCCGCACCGTACGCCCGCCGCTGCGCTTCGACGGCGAGGCACTCACTGCGCTGCGCGCACCGCCCGAAGTCGGACAGCACAACGACGAGCTGCTCGGCGGCCTGTGATGTCCGAAGCCGTGGGCGATGTGCTGATCGTCGGTGCCGGTCCGGTCGGCCTGCTCACGGCGCTGGCGCTGGGGCAGACCGGCGTGCGCGTCACGGTCATCGAAGCATCCGACAAGATCAGCGACGCTCCCCGCGCGGCGGTCTATGTGCCGTCGACCGCGCTGGTGCTCGACCGGCTCGGCATTCTCGCCGAACTCGATGCGCTCGGTGCGCATGGCAAGCAGCTGGGCTATCACATGCCCGAATTCGGCTTCCGCGCGCTGCTGCCAGTCGATGTGCCTGCGCATGTCCCCTATGCGCCGACGCTGCATATAGGCCAGGACGAAGTCGGCCGGATCGCAATGGAGCATGCGCAGCGGCGCGGCGTCGACGTGCGCTTCGGCGCCAGGCTCGTCGCACTCGACCAGGATGCGAACGGCGTCACAGCGACAGTGGAGACCGTCGAGGGCATGCACGCGCTGCGCGCCGGCTGGGTGATCGGGGCCGATGGCGCGCGCAGCACCGTGCGCAAGCTGATCGGCGTCGAGTTCGCCGGCCACAGCTGGCCCAATCGCTTCGTCGCGACGAACGTCTATGCCGATTGCGAAGCGCTCGGCTATGGCGACGGCAATTTCGTGTGCGATCCGGTCTATTCGGCGGTCATCGCACGGCTCGATGCCAAGGGCCTGTGGCGCATCACCTATCAGGAAGATGCGAGCCTGCCGGTCGAATCCTACCGCGAGCGCCTGCCGGAGCGCTACGCCTTCTTCCTCGGCGACGCCCCGCACGAACTGGTAGCGTCCAACCCCTATACGCTGCACCAGCGCTGCGCGACGACTCTTCGACGGGGCCGCGTGCTGCTCGCGGGCGATGCCGCGCACGCCACCAATCCGTGCGGCGGCATGGGGCTGACCACCGGCATCTGGACCGGGATGATCCTGAGCGACGTTCTCGCTGCAGTGATCGCGGGCGATGCCGCCGCCGAGATCCTCGACCTTTATTCGGACGAGCGCCGCCGGATCTTCTGGGAACTGACGTCGCCCGTCGCGACCGAGTGCAAGCGGCTGCTCGAAGAGAAAGACCCGGTGCGCCGTCTCGAGGATCTGGCGAACCTGCAGGCGCAGGCTGCGAATCCGACCGCCGGGCGCGGCACTGTGCTGTTCCCGTTCAAGCTGATCGGCGACACGCTGCGTGCCGGTTCGCGCTGGGCCGATGCCGATCTGTCGCAGCGCGACGGAACCGGCTGATCGATCAAGGGCGCCGAAAAACGGTTCGGCGCAACAGTGCGTAGCCCACTACTGCCGACAGCAACGAGGCGAGCAGCACCGCCAGCTTGAGCTGGACCAGCAGCGACGAGCCGACGAACATGCCAAGTCCCAGCAACAGGCTCGAGGTGCCGCCGATCCCGCACAGCGCGGCAATGCCGCACAGCTGGAGCCAGCTCAACCCAGGCGGAAGGCTCACCACGCCGAACGCTACTGCCGCGCGCGTGCCGGCGACGATGCCGAGCGGCTTGCCGACGAACATCGCGCCGACGAGCGCAACCGTCAGCGAGGTGCCGAGCCCACTCGAAACCAGACCGCCGAACGCCAGTCCGAGATTGGCAAAGGCGAACAGCGGCAGCACCGCGATCGCGACGACTTTGTGGACTCGATATTCGAGGCGCTCGAACTCGGGACGAACCGGCACGAGCAGGCCCGCGACGACAGCAATTGCCGGCAGCGGCAGCCCCGCCGACCAGGCGGCCGGCCAAACGCACAGCAGCGCCAGCCCATAGGGCCAGTGGTGCGAGACCCCTTTACGCGCCAAAGCCAGCATGACGACCAGGAGACCAGCAACGGCGATTACCGGCATCGCGTGCAGCTGCGACGGCGCGACTAAGGTGCTCAACGCCACGGCCGCGAAATCGCCGAGGATCACGATCATCGCCAGTGCGATCCGCACCTGCGGCAGCAGCTTGCCATCGAGCAGCGAAGCGACAGCGAGCGCCCAGGCGAGCCCCGCGGCCCAGGAGGCGATGAGCAGCCCGAGCCAATGATAGCCGGTCTCGGCGAAATAGATCAACACCGCCGCAGGCACCGCCGATCCGGAGAAGGCCGCGACGATGGTGAAGCGACGTTCGGCGGGCGTACTGAGCTGGCCGACGCACCACTCGCGTTTGAGCCGCAGCGCGAGGATCAGGAAAAAGCCCGGCATCAGCACGTCATTGATCCAACCGAGGACCGACAAGGGGCCGAGAGTCGCTTGGAGTGTTCTGAAGTAGAGCGGCGCCCAGCTGCCATTGGCGACGATCATCGCGCATAGCGCTGCTACGATCGACAGCGTGCCGCCCATCACCTGGAGGCGGATGAAGCGCGTGATGAGTTCGTGGCGTCGCGCACCGCGTTCGACTTCCGCCCGCGCAGCGAGCTCCACGCTTCCCATCGCCTGCTGGAGCTTCATCGGATTCGGCACGCCCAACGACGCCACACGGCCCCGATCCTTGCCCATTTCATCTTCTATTCCCGGCCACCGCGAGCATCTCTAGTTCGCTGCAGTGCGACACGCCAGCCCCGTTGACGTTGTGCGCGCTCCGCATTCCGCTGGGTACCGCTCGCACCGGCGCGAGCCCGTGCGTAGCGACGGCTCAGCGCGGAACGCCGTCGGCGCGCGCCCGCGCCATTGCCTGCGCATACCAGGCAAATTCGTCGAGGAAGCGCGCGAGCGAGGCATCGAGCCACGGCGCGATCGCGTTGCCGCTCGGGTCGAGTGCCTCGGCGATACGCGGCACCGGCATCAGGCTGGGGATGCTCGACATGCCAAGCTCGGCAAGCGTCGTGCGCAGCTGCATCGCCGCGCGTACGCCGCCGAACTGACCCGCCGAATAGCAGAGGATCGCCGACGGCCGCCAGAAATACTCCTCGAGAAAAATATCGAGCAAATTCTTGAGCGCCGCCGACGCGGCATGGTTGTATTCGCCGGTGACGATCAGGAATCCGTCGGCACGCGCATATAGTGCCGCAAGATCGTCGAGCGGCGTCGGCGCCATGCCGGGAGCGAACTCCTTGTACATCCGGTCGAGCAAAGGCAGCGCGAGCGCCACCGCGTCGATCAGCGCGGGCTGGTGCCCGCGGGCCTCGAGCGCCCGTGCGACCCAATGGCACGCGCGGATCCCGGCGCGGTCATGGCGGACCGAGCCGAACAGGATCGGGATGGTGAGAACTTTCATCGCGATCTCATGCGATCTTGAACAGACGGTCGAGCGACCAGCGCCCGCCGCCCATCGCGATCAACGGCAGCAACAGCCCGGCCCAGCTGAGATGCGTCGGCCAGGCATCGGGATATACGAAGATCTCGATCACCACCGTCATGCCGAGCAGCGCCGTCGCGGCTCCGCGCGTGAACAGCCCGAGTACGAGCAGAATCGGAAAGACATGCTCGGAAGTCGTGGCGGCATAGGCGGCAATCCGCGGCGGGATCAGCGGCAGCGCATAGTCGGTCTCGAACAAGGTGAAAGTGCCGTCGGTCAACGTGATCCAGCCTTCGACCTTGGTGCGGCCGGACAAGAAGAAGATCGCAGCGGCCCCGAGACGCTGGACCAGCAGCAGCACCGATGGCGTGAGCAACCCTCCGGCAAGATCGGCATAGCCGGCGTAGAGCGAGCGCAACGGGCGCGTCGCGGCGAGTGCGAGGATCGTCATGGCAAGTCCTTCCGTGTGAAGCTGGAGATGGCGCCGCTTGCGAGGATGCGGGCAAAGCACTGGCCGATATCGGCCTGAGGATAGAGCGCCGCGGCGGCGCAGGCCGCCTGGCCAATCGTCTCGCCAAGCCTCAGGCCGCCAAGGATGCGGTGCGCCGCGGCGTCGATCCGAACCACTTGCACGGCCCCGGCCGGGCGCGTGACGAGCACGCCCTCTGCGCTCCAATCCGGCGCGAAGCCGCCATCGAGAAGGCCGTCGCGCGCCGCCAGCCAGATCGACGTCGCAGGCTGGCGAAACCAGGAGATACGCGTGGCCGGGTGCAGCGCGCCTCGCCGCGTCATCCAGCTTTCGGGCGAGACGTCCGTCACCGCCCTGGCGTCGAACAGCGGGGCGTCGCCGGCGCGGTGCGCCTCGAGGCACATCCAGTCGATTCGTGCGACATCGGCGAGATATGGCAAGTCGGCCAGCGCCGGCTGATGCGACAGCCAGTCGATGAAACTCTCACCATAGTCGGTCAGCACCGGGCTCGCGGGACGGACCGCGCGGACGAACCGCAGCGCGAGCGCCGCGAACGCTTCGTCGCCGACCAGCTGCTCGACCGTCGGATAGGTCGCGGCGAGCGCCGACAGCGCCCCCTGTAGCGACGTGTTGCGATAGACAGCGAACGCGGGGCGGCGCGACAGCGGCGTGCGGCCGCCAACGGCTGCGCGCACGAACTCGCGCTGGAATGCGGCGAGGCTAGACATGGGCAGGCTCCTCTCTTGAATGGTTGGCGAGCAGCGCCGCGGCACGGTCGCGCTCGGCGAGAAGACAGTCGAACGGCGGCACGTCGCCGTCGCGTTCGAGCAGCACCGGCAAGGGCCCAGTGCGGGCAAGCAGCCGATCGAGCAGGCGCCACACCGCTTCGGCGACGGGTGCGTCATGGCTGTCGATCAACAGGCGGTTCCCGAGCCGAGGATCGGGGCGATGGCCGGCGATATGGATCTCGCCGATCGCCTGCGCAGGCAATGCATCGATATAGTGGGCGGCGTCGAAGCCGAGGTTGTTGGCGCTGACTTCGACATTGTTGACGTCGATCAGCAAGCCGCAGCCGCTCCCGAGCACCAGCTCGGCGAGGAATTCGGTCTCGATCCATTCGTGCCCGGCGAGCGCGAGATAATGCGAGGGGTTCTCGATCAGCAGCTGGCGCCCGAGCACGTCCTGCGCGATTGCGATGTTACGGATGACACAGCGGAGTGCATCCATGTCGCGCGGGAAGGGCAGCAGGTCGGGAAAGCACAGCCCGCCGAAGCGCGACCAGGCGAGATGTTCGGAGACCAGTGCCGGCTCGAACCGGTCGCACAGCCGCTTGAGCGCGGCGAGGTGCGCCCTGTCGGGCAGCTCGCTGCTCGCGAGTGACAGCCCGACGCCGTGCAGCGAAAGAGGGCGGCGGCCGCGCAACGATTGCAGCATGGCGATGCGCGGGCCGCCCTCCACCATGTAGTTCTCGGCGTGCACCTCGAACCACAGGCCTTCCGCCGGTGCCGACATTGCCTCGGCGAAATGCTCGGGCTTGAAGCCGATACCGGCGGTCAGCGTCATCGCCTTACGCTTTCGGCGTGAGCGAGCCAGCGCCTTTGGGCGTCTGGATCGATGCGCAAGTGCCCTTCTTGACGTACTTCCAGGCGTTGCCCTGGTAGTTGACGTGCGACGTACCGGCGCAGCTGGTGCCCGCGCCCGCCTTGCAGTCGTTCTTGCCGGCGAGCGAGATGCCATAGCATTTGTCCATGTTCGGCTGCGGCTTGACCGGATCGGCGCTGGCGGCGGCGGCAGTCAGCGAGGCGAGCACGCCGGTCGCGATGGCGAAGTTCACGAGATTCATTGGGTTTTCCTTCAGTTCGAATGGCTGCACCGCGTTTGGGGTGCGCGTGCAGTTTCGCGCGTGTTCGTGGCGCTGTCCGCTACCGCTTGTGCATCGGTGCGATCACTTCCGTGCATCGATGCTGCGCCCAAGCAGTGCAGCAATCAGCAGCGCCGCTGCGATACCGGCCACCGCCGTGCTCCAGCCGAGCCGATCGAACAGCTGGCCGACCAGCGCCGCTCCGGCGAGGCCGCCGCTGTAGTAGAAGGCAAGATAGAGCCCGCTTGCCGCGGCGCGCTCGCCGTCGGCGGAGCGACCGACCTGGCCGGTCACGACCGCCTGGGCGAAGAAGGTGCCGAGCGCGACGAGGACAAGCCCGACAAATACCGCCGCGAGATTGGAGACCAACAGCGGCAGGAGCCCGATCGCGGCAATTACCAGCGAGCCGGCGATACTGATGCCGGCGCCGAATCGATTGGCGAACTTGCCGGCGAGCGGCGTCGTGATCATCGAGGGTGCGAAGCACAGGAACACCAGTCCGAGCTGTCCCATCCGGACCGCGAGCGGCGGGCGCATCAGCACGAACCCGACATAGGTGAACACGCCGATGAACGCGAACAGGATGAGGAACCCGATCAGGAAGCATCGCAGCAGCGCGGGGTTGCGCAGATGATGCGCCCAGGCGCTCCAGAAATGACCCGTCGCCGGCGCCATCGCCAACTCGCTGCGGCTGAGCGCGCGCGCCGCGAGCGCCGCACCGACGAGATTGAGCGCGGCGAACACGAAGAAGTTGGCGGACGTGCCGGCAGCACCGACGACGGTCGCTGCGATCACGCGGCCGACGAGGTTGCTGGCGACAACGCCCGTGACATAGGCGGCGAGCGCGCTCGCGGTGGCGACGTTGGTGCATTTCTCGGCGAGATAGGCGAGCGCGAGCGTGAAGGCCGTCGCCATGCACAATCCCTGCAGCACGCGCAGTGCGGCGAAGCTGCGCAGATCTGGCGCGAAGGCGAGCAGCGTGGTGGGGACCGACAGCACCAACAGGCTGAGCCAGATGCCGCGGCGGCGATCGACGCCGGCGGCAAGCACGCCGACGAGCAGTCCGGCAATCGCCATGCCGATCGTGCTCGCGTTGACTGCGACACCGATCGCGCCGGGTGCGACGCCGTAGCGCGCAGCGAGGCTCGGCAGGATCGCCTGGGTGGCGAACAGGTCGACCAGAGTGAGGAAACCGATCAGCCCGATCGTGGGGGCGCGTAGTTCGCGCGAGGGAGCGGTGATGGAGAGTGTGGCCATGCGTGGGGACTCCAAAAGAGATCCCCTCCGAAGCCGAGGCTGGACGCCCATTCTCCCCCCTTGCGGGGAGAATAGCTTTGCTTGGCAGCTTGCTGCCTTAGCAAAGCTTAGAGAGGGGAAGCGGTGCTTCGCACCGCGCGCGCCTTGGCGCGCACCCTCTCCAACTCCGACTAGCGAGCAAGCTCGGAAGTCTTCGTATCCTGCCCCGTAAAGGGGGAGGAGGGCCCAGTTTCAAAACGGTACGCCCCGCTCGCCCGAGGGGGAGGACGAGCGGGGCGTTGGGTGTGCCGGCGGGTGGGGCAGTTCGCCGGCGGACGAGCGGCAGGGGACGATGCCGCTTATTTCATCGACTTGACGTCGGACGAGTAGAGCACGACGGTCTCGCTGCCTTCGTTGACCCAATAGTGCGTCAGCCCATTGGTCTCGCGCGCGACTTCGCCGGCCATGTGCACCACCGGAACGGTGCAGCGGTTGTTATATTCCTTGATCGTGCCCGAAGCCGTGAGGATCAGTGCCGGGCGGCCCGAATGGCTGTGCAGCGGTACGATCCCGCCGGGCTGGACGACCAGTTTGCGGACCCGCAGATCATAGCCCTTGAACATCACTTCGGGCGCCAGATCGATCATCCCAACGACATCGTCGGTGACGTCCTTCGGCATCGTCGGCGCGCCGGTCAGCGCATTGTTGCCTGCCTTGCCGGCGGGGCATTCACCGGCGAACGCCGGAGCAGTCGCGCCGAGCGCAAGCGCTGCGGCAATCAGAGTCGCGGCCGTGCGGCCGATGAAGCGGGACATTGTCGAATCTCCTGTTGCGGTATGGCGAACCACGAGAGCCAGCTGCCTCGTGATGTTTCAGGAAATTACGCCGCCCACTGCCCGCCGACCATTCGAATGGCGGTATCGAGTCGATGCACAAAGCGCATGAAAAGCCGGCATTTGCGCGCAGGGAATAGCCGAACGTTATCGACGCCAGAACCGAACGGCATTTCACCTGGAGCCGTCGGTCTCGCATCCTTCTGAGCATATTCAGGAGGATTGATGATGAACGAGATAACACAACTCACGCCGATGAGCGTTTTCGGGCCGCTCGCGGGCCGAGTCGCGATCGTTACCGGCTCCACCAGCGGCATTGGGCTGGGCATTGCCCAGGCGCTCGCGCATGCCGGTGCCGATGTCGTGCTCAACGGCCTCGGCGATCCGGCAGCGATCGAGACGACGCGCGCCGAGCTCGCCGAAGCGAGCGGGCGGACGATCGCGTTCGACGGCAGCAATCTGATGAAAGCCGCCGGCGCCGTGGCGATGGTCGAACATGCCACGCGTGCGTTCGGCAAGGTCGATATTCTGGTCAACAACGCCGGGATCCAGCACGTCAGTCCGATCGAAAGCTTCCCGCCCGACAAATGGGACGCGATCATCGCTCTCAACCTCTCCGCTGCGTTCCATGCGACGCGCACGGCGTTCGCGGCAATGAAGGCGGAGGGCTGGGGCCGCATCGTCAATATCGCCTCGGCACATGCGCTGGTCGCCTCGCCGTTCAAGTCCGCCTATGTCGCCGCCAAGCACGGCATCCTCGGCCTGACCAAGACCGTCGCGCTCGAAGGCGCCGAATATGGCGTCACCTGCAACGCGATCTGCCCCGGCTATGTCTGGACTCCGCTGGTCGACGGCCAGATCGCCGACACCGCCAAGGCGCGCGGGCTGACTCGCGAGCAAGTGATCCGCGACGTGCTGCTCGCTGCGCAGCCGACGCGACGCTTCGCCGAAGTCGACGAGCTGGGTGCGCTTGCCGCGTTTTTGTGCAGCGATGCTGCAGCGTCGATCACCGGTGCTGCGCTGCCGGTTGACGGCGGCTGGACGGCGCATTGATGCGTACGCCCTCATCCGTCGCGCTCGCAGCCCCTGGCGTCGTGCGCCACATCTTCCGTCCGCAGCCCCGGCCGGGGCCGGCGCCGCCGCGCCCCACCCGCGGCGTGCTCGCCGAACTCGACCTTTATTGGAGGGAATCGTGAAAAAACCGCATGTCGTCGTGGTCGGCGGCGGGTTCGGCGGACTGACCGCAGTGCAGTCGCTGCGCCATGCGCCGGTCGACATAACCCTGGTCGACCGGCGCAACCATCATCTGTTCCAGCCCTTGCTGTACCAGGTCGCCACTGCCGGCCTGTCGCCGGCTGAGATTGCGGCGCCGATCCGCGCGATCCTGCGCAATCAGCGGAACGCCCGCGTGGTGCTCGACGAAGTGACCGGTGTTGCCGCCGACCGGCAATTGCTGCACCTCGCGCACGGAAATCCGCTTGGCTACGACTGGCTGGTGCTGGCGACCGGCGCCCGGCACAGCTATTTCGGCAATCCTGGCTGGGCGGCGCACGCTCCCGGCTTGAAATCGCTCGACGATGCGCTTGCGATCCGCCGCCGCGTGCTGCTCGCGCTCGAGCGCGCCGAGACCGAACTCGACCGCGAACGGCGCAAGGCGCTGCTGACGTTCGTGGTGATTGGCGGCGGCCCGACCGGCGTCGAAATGGCCGGCGCGATTGCCGAACTGGCGCGCAAATCGGTGTCGCGCGATTTCCGCAGCATCACACCGCATTGCTCGCGCGTCGTGCTGGTCGAGGCCGGTCCAGGCCTGCTTCCCGCGTTCACGCGGCGTCTGTCGGCGCATGCCGAAGCCGCGGTCCGCGGGCTCGGAGTCGAGCTGCGCACCGGCGCGCCGGTCAAGGCAATCGAGCCCGAACGCGTCCAGATCGGCGACGACTGGATTCGGGCAGCGACGATCGTCTGGGCCGCCGGAGTCGAGGCGTCGCCCGCCGCGCGCTGGCTCGGCGCCGACGCGGATCGCGCCGGGCGCGTACGGGTCGACGCCGGGCTGCGCGTTCGCCCGCGCATCTTCGCGATCGGCGACACGGCGTGCGCGGTGGGCCCGGACGGACGGCCGTTCCCCGGCATCGCCCCGGTCGCCAAGCAGCAGGGCCGCTATGTCGCGCGCGCAATCCTCGCGCTCGAAACCGGCCGGACTCCGCCGCCGTTCACCTATCGCGACGCCGGCAAGCTCGCGACAATCGGCCGCAGCCGCGCGATTGCCGAGATGGGCTCGCTAAAGCTTTCCGGCCATTCCGCCTGGCTGCTGTGGTGCGTCGCGCACCTGTTTTTCCTGACCGGCTTTCGCAACCGAGTGACCGTCGGGCTCGGCTGGTTGTGGAGCTACTTCACCTTCGCTCGCGGCGCACGCCTGATCACCGGCGACACCGAATCCCATTCCCCCGAGCGGCTCTCCGCCGCCGCCTGAAAGGACGCCCCATGACCATCACCATCGACAAGCAGCGCTTTGCCCAGACCGTACTCGTGCTCCAGGGCGGCGGCGCGCTCGGCGCGTATCAGGTCGGCGCCTATCAGGCGCTGCACGAGGCCGGGATCGCTCCGGATTGGATCATCGGAACGTCGATCGGCGCGATCAATGCGTCGATCATCGCCGGATCTGCTCCGGAAGAACGCATCGACCGGCTGTGCGAGTTCTGGCGCCGCGTCGAGCATTCGAGCTATCTGCCCGCAATATTCCCGGCATGGGTGAGCGCGGCCGCGCGCAACATGCTTGCGGTCACCACCGGTATCCCCAGCTTCTTCACGCCGCGTCCGGGCGCGTTCCTGAGCGAGCATGCACCGTTGGGCGCCGAAGAAGCTGCCTATTATTCCGTCGCGCCGCTGCGCGAGACACTGGGTGAGCTAGTCGACTTCGACCGCATCAACGCCGGCGCAGTGCGGCTGACCGTCGGCGCGTCGAACGTGCGCACTTCCGAAATGCGCTATTTCGATTCGCGCGACATGTCGCTCGACATCCGCCACATCCTCGCCTCCGGCGCGCTGCCGCCGGCGTTCCCCGCGGTGCGTATCGACGGCGAACTCTATTGGGACGGTGGCGTGGTCTCGAACACCCCGGTCGAGGCCGTGTTCGACGACAATCCGCGGCGCGACAGCCTGATCTTCGCGGTGCATTTGTGGAATCCGCGCGGCGACGAGCCCGAGACCATCTTCGAAGTGATGCACCGGCAGAAGAATTTGCAATATTCCAGCCGTGCGGCGTCGCACATCCATCGTCAGCGCCAGATCCATCGGCTGCGCCACGTCATCTCGGAATTGGCGGCAATGCTGCCGGAAGAGCGCCGCCGCGACAATGCCGTCGCCGAACTGGCAAGCTATGGCTGCCGCACGCAAATGCACGTCGTGCGACTGCTCGCGCCTGCGATCGACTATGAGGACCACGCCAAGGACATCGACTTCAGCCCGCGCGGGATCGCCCAACGGCGAGAGGCGGGCTATCGCGACACCATGGCAACGATCGAGCAGCGGCCCTGGGAGGCCGATGTCGATCCGAGCGAAGGCTTTTTCCTTCACGAGGCATGGGGCGGGGTGATGGCCGAGGCCGCCGAGTAATGATGCCGTTCCGCTACCGCAATCAACTCCAGCCATGCTATTCACGCAGGCGCAAGGGGGAAGCATGGCCGGCTCAATTGCCGAAGAACTGGACGATCTCGTGAAGCGGCTGCGGAGCTCGGGCGAGCCGCTGCCGGTCCAGCTCCAGCGCGTTGCCGATGACGTCCGCACGCGTGCGCCGGTGTTCGCCGAACAGGTCGATGCGTTCGTCGGCCGGCTCGAACGTGCGGGTGCCGGCGACGGCGCACCGCAGCCGGGCGATATCATGCCGGGCTTTCTGCTCCCCGACCAGGACGGCCGGCTCGTCGCGCTCGACAGCCTGCTCGAACGCGGCCCGGTGGCAATCGCGTTCGTGCGCGGCCATTGGTGCCCCTATTGCCGGCTCAACGCGAGCGATCTTGCACTCGCATCGGCCGAGGCCAGACCGCTCCAGCTCGTGCTGATCTCGCCCGAGACGCAGCAGTTCATCCGCGAATTGCACCAGGAGAGTGGCGCCGATTTTCCGTTTCTTTCCGATTTCGGCAACGGCTACGCGCTCTCGCTCAACCTCGCGATCTGGGTCGACGATGCGATGTCGACGCTGATTGAAGGCGCCGGCTGGGACGTCCCGCGATTCCAGGGCCAGCCTGGCTGGGTGCTCCCGATTCCCTCGGTGTTCGTCGTGGACAGCACGGGAGTGATCGTCGCGCGGCACGTCGATCCGGACTATCGGCGGCGGTTCGACCTACGCTCGGTGCTACCGGCTCTGAAGGCAAGACTTTAGCTTGGCGCAACGTGCCAGCGTCAGAGCTGGCTCGGCGTCCGGACCGGGCGCGCGCGGATCCCGCTGCCGGCAAGTCCGAAGCCGATCGCCATCAGCGCCCAGGTCGCCACTTCGGGCACCACGCTCTCGGTTCGAGCGCTCGACACTGCGATGGCCAGGTGCGGCCGCTTGCCCTGCTCCATGCCGATCTGTCCAGCGTCCCGGCCGCCTGTATCGAACGCTGCCGGATCGGTCGCGACCAGGAGCAGCGTCGTCGCATGCGCGCGCGGCACCCACGAGGCAGTCGCAAACGCGGCAAGAAGTATCGAGCATAGTTTCATGTCTGCTCCGGCCAAATCTCGCGCAATCCTGCGCCCGCGTTCGACCGAAAGGTCGGGGCGCGCATCGCCTGGCGGGGTGCCCGCATCGCCGGGTCGCAAGGGGATTGCGCGCCGCGTCTACCTGCGCGGCGTGACCTATCCGCTACGGCAGCGTGATTTCTGCGTTAATTCCGAATAGTCGCCGGCCCGGAAAGCCGGGCGATGTCAGCGCCGCAGATCGGCAGGCGTCGTCGGTTGCGACAGGATGCGGCGCATTTCGCGCCAACGTGCCGCCTGCTGCTTGCCCGCCGCTTCGACATCGGCACCGACCATGTCGCGGCCAAGGCCATAGTTGATCACATAGCTGCGGTAGTGATCGTCGAAGTCGAGCGCCTTTTGCGCGCGCGGCGGCGACGCAAGCTCATATTGCTGCGAGAGCGCGGCGGCGGTCGCGCGGTCGATGCGACCGTCGAGATAATCGCGGGCAATGGTGAAGCGTGCGCCGGAGAGCTTGCGCAGCGCGTCGCTCAGCGCGGCAAAGCGAACAGCCTCGGCGGGATCGATGCCGGCGAGCGGAAACAGCGTCGTTGCTTCGAATGCCGCGCGTTCGGCGCCGGGGAAGGCGAGTTCGATGCCATAATTGGCCGAGCCTTCGGCAAGGAACGATTGCGGACTGTAGAGTGGGTAGATCGTGAACTCGACCCAGCCGCGGCCGCGCGCGAGATTCTTCTCGAGCAGCAGATTATAGACGTGGTGCCCCGGATAGCCTTCGTGGCAGCCGAGATCGACCGCGCGATCGACATAGACCGGCAGGTCGGTGTTGACCTGGATCAGGCTGGTGCTGTTGCCCTTGTAATAATTATACCCGCCCCATGGCTTGCCGGTGACGAGCTCGAGCGTGAACTTCTCGTTCGCCGGCAGGGGAATATGCGCGATGGTGCGTCGGCGGCACTCGGCGATCGCGGCGCGCATCACTGCGTCGAGGCGCTCGCGCGGAATCACGAATCGGCTGCGATAGGCGTCGAGACGCTGCCATAAAGGGCCATCGCCGGGCAGCAGTCGCGCGACCTCGGCCAGCGCGGCGTCGTAGCGCGCGAGCGGTGCAAGCGTCGGTCGCACGCCGAACAATCCCTCGGCTTCGTCCTCGAAGGTAAAATGCTTGCCGGTGTGTATCGCGAGCCGTGTCTCGGCCGCCCTGAGCTGACCGACCAAGAATGCGCGGCGCTCACGCTCGAGCGGAGCGCGCACCGACAGACGCTCGGCGTCGCGCCACAGGCGATGCGCATCGGCCGCAAGCTGTTCGACGCTGCGGGGGTTGACCTTGGCGGCGACTGCCCAATCGGCCGGCCCATAATAAGCGTCGACATACTCCGGCTCGCGTTCACCCGCCTCGAGCGTCAGGCGGACATAGGCGCGCGCGATGCGGTCGAGCGGCGTTGCCGCTGACGCAGCTGCGCCGAACGCCGGCACGGCCGCCAGCACCAGGCTGGCTGCCACGCCAAATGAAACGCGGCGCAACACTCGCACGATCAATGCACCGACGACCAATCCGCGCTCCGCAACATGTTGAGTAACGTCGCACTCTCGCGCGAACGCATGCGGCCGGCTACCGTGTACACTGCCACCGAACGGTGGAGATCGAGCGCGTCGTGACGCAGCCGGCGGAGCGAAGCGGCGCGCAAGGTGCTCGACGGCGCAACCCCGACGCCAAAGCCGGCGCTGACCAGTTCGGCGAAGTCGGAGCAGCTATCGACTTCGTGCGCCTGGTGCAGGTTGATGCCCGCCGCGGCGAGGCGATCGGTGTCTTCCTCGCTCAGATCGGCGCCGCAATGGAGCAGGAAGCGCTCGGCGTGGAACAGCTCCACGTCGAGCTCGGGCGCGTTGCGGTTGGCGAGCGCGTGGTCGGGCGTGACGACCAAGTCGAAGCGTTCCGTGAACATCGGCCATGCCTCGAGCCGGTCCCAGCTTTCGCCGAGCGGGCCGCCGACCGCTAGGTCAATTTCGCCGTTCCGCAGCATCTGCGCGATCTGCGCGGCGCTCGCGCGCTTGATCCTGAGCTGCACGCCCGAAAACGCGCGATGCATCTCGCCGAGCAGCGGCGTGAGCAGGCTCAAGTCGAAGTGGCGCGCGACGGCGATCGTCAGGGCCGCTACCTCGCCTTTGCGCACCGATTTGGCGACCGCCTTGGCGGTGGTCGCACTGTCATAGCATTGCCGCAGCAGCGGCAGCATACGCTGGCCGAGATCGGTCAAATGCGAAAGCCGCCCCTCGCGTCGGATCAGCTCGCCGCCAAGTTCGTCCTCAAGCAATTTGATTGCTCGAGTCAGCGCCGGCTGGCTGACATTGCATTCCTCCGCCGCACGCGTGAAGTTGAGCGTCTTCGCGACGGCGATGAAATAGCGGACCTGCTGCATCTCCATGACGGCCCCCGACAGACGTGCACGCGCGTGTCGATTTCTAGCCTTTCGCTCCGGCAAACGCCACTGGCCGAGACTCTTGCCAGTCTTGCGGGAGCGGCGCCGCTGCTTGCACCGCTTCCATCGAATCAATCTCGTTCGACTTCAATGCGTTGCTGTGCTGGCGATCGACGCTGCGACTTCGCTTGCCATCCTGAGCTGCGCCGCGCGATCGCCGATGCGATAACGCTTGCCGATCCAGTCGAAATCGCTCCACGCGACCCAGACTCCGCCGTCGGCATCCTCGACCACGAGCATGCGCACCGGCCAATCGAGCCCGGCGAGCGGATTCGACGTCAGGAATTGCACGCCCAGCGGCGGATTGCCGAACAGCACCAATGTCGAGCGTCGTGTCTTGATGTTGGCGCCGGCGCCGAGCTCAGCCTGGTCGATCGCATCGAAGAAGCGAATGCCCTTGGTCGCGATATCGGCCTTGAGCCGCGCGAGCGTCTCGTCAAACCCGAAATTGCTCTTGAGCCGCTGCACCCCGTCGGCAGGCGCCGTGGCGACCGCGGGGATGGTGTCGGCAGACGCGGCCTGCGCGGCGAGCGGCGCGAGCATGGCCGCAGCCACGCTCAGGGCGATCCAAGTGCTTCTGGTCATCGTGCGATCCTTCCGGTTCGAGAACCGCGCCAAAATGCCGATGCCGGTCGCAGCTGGGAAATGCCGGTGGCGAATGGGTTCGATAGCGTTTGGGAATGCCGGCCCTGCTAGCCCGCTGCCGGCACGGGCTTTGCCATGACATCGCGCACCCAGGCGACCAATGCGGCCGTAACCGCCGGATTGAAGTCCGCGTTCGGCGGCTCTTTGCGGATCGCCGCGGCGCGGATCGCTTCGCGTGGTCCGATCCGGCGCATGAAATGATCGGTCTCGGGTATGGCGCGGAACTCGGCGGTGCCCGGACGATAATGGTTGACCACATCGGCGATGATCCGCTGGTCGAACCCGGAGAGCGCGATCACGTCGCTGTCGCCGTAGAGTGAGAGCACGGGTGCCTTCACCTTAGACCATACCTCGAACAGATTGACGCCGGGAATCTGCTGGAAATAGCGCCAGTGGCGGCCCGACATATGATCGGCGCCGTCCCAACCGAGCGTATCGCGCATGGCATCGACCATCTCGGGATGCGCGGCAGCAATTGCGGCGGGAGCCTGACCACCGAAATAGAACAGGCCAAGCATTGCGCGATAGCGCTCGGCCTTGCGCGATTCCTCGACGGGATCGAGCCCCGACAGCAGGAAGCCCTGATAAGTGTCGAGATCGTGCCAATAGTCCGCCCAGTTGCGGATCACCGTTCCCCACACCGCCACCCCGCGCGGCGTGACTTCCGCAGCGAGTTGCGGCGCATGCAGGCCCCCCATCGAGATGCCAAACAGGAAGATCCGCGACCGCGGCACGCCGAGGTCATTGGTCAGGTGGCGATAGGCAGTGCGGAAGGCATCGACCTCCTGGGCATAGTCGATCGCCTGGCACGAAGCGCCACCGCGGCTGTCGCCGACACCGGGCTTCTCGACGCGATAATAGCCATAGCCTGCATCGATCAGCGCCTGGCCGATCCGCCGCCAGATCGACGCGGGATTGGGCGCATCGACACTGCCGCAATCGACGCCCTGGATCACGAACACCACCGGCGGCGCGGCGACAGAGCGCGGCGTGACGAGGATGTCGCGCAATTGACCACCGCCGTAGGCTAGGTTGCCATAGACCGTCTCGCCACCAGCATAGCTTTCGAGCGGACGCGCGCGTGCGGTGCCGCTGAGCGCGACTGGCTTGCCGGCGCGCACGACCGACAGTTTCACGCGAGAACCGGCCGTTGGCGCCGCCCCGGGCGTGAACCAGGGTTGCGCGTCGGCGCCTTGCGGGATGACATCGCCATTCCGGAGCCCGAGCGACGCCGCGGTCGAATCGGGAAGCACGGCGTCGACGCGCCGCCCGCCATCCGGCAGCGGTGTCGCCTGGATCCCGAGCCAGCTCATGCGCGGCAGGACTTCCGCGGCGGCCGCGGTGATCGGCTTTGAACATGCCAGCAGGAAAGCGACGGCAGCCAGCATCAGCCGAGCCGCCCGCCACAAACCCAACCCGTCATGCCGGACTTGTTCCGGCATCCACTCAAAAGCGCCGGAATCCATAGAGGCTCAAGTCCTTCCCTTGCCGCCCGGTGGAGCCCGGAACAGGTCCGGGGTGACGAAGGCTGTTTGGCAGGACATGTCTACTTGCAGCGGCGCAAATCGCCACTTGTTCGGTCTTGCGCTTTTTCCGCATTCAGAGCGCGGGTACGCCGCGCTCGGTGAGCAGAAAATGATTGCGCTCGTCGGCGCCGATCCACACTTGGTGCCGCTCCTCGGGGGCGACGCGCAGCCGTAGTCCCCAGTTGCGGACCGTCTGCAGCGCATCGCCAACGCCCGCCGCCTCGAGCTTGCGGCGCAAGCGATGGACGATCGTGCAGCGCGTGACCGGCGTCATTTCGAGGCGCTCCTCGACCGTCTGCCATGAGGCCTTGCCGCGCACGACCAGCAGGTGCATCAGCCGGAGTTCGAGCGGCGCCAGCGCAATCTCGCGGCCATTCCACCACAAGGTTAGCGGGTCGGTGGCGAGCAGATAGCCGCCGCGCCGATAGACCGGCGCCGGCATCGGGAAGGCCGATGCCAATCGTGCCATCTGGTCTTGGCCTGTTGCAATCTTCGCCACGCGCGTCTCTCCGGCCGTCCGAACAAGGCGCGAGGATAAGCGCGCGGACGACCGCGAGGCTTGCGCGGCCTTGCTCAAAACCCGTGCGCCGGCGACCGGTGCGAACCCCGCAAGATCGAACAATTCCGTAGCGTCGCGCATGGATATCGGCGCGATGAATTCGCAAGCGCGCGCATGGGTCGCGGCGCGGACCGCGCTATCGCCCGATCATGGCCCCTGCCGATCCCTTCCCGTTCGTCTTCCGAGCGGCGGTCCGTTCGGGTGGCGAGCGTGTCGCCGACCTGCCGCTGCTGTTCGAACGGACGATCGACAGAGTCGAGCAGGCGTTTCGCGCCGGCGACGGAGCGCATGCGCTGACCGCGCTACGCGGCGCACTACGCGGTGCAACGGGTCGCGCAAGCGGCGCCGCGCGCCTCACCGCCCAGATGCGGCTCTGGTATCGCGAAGCCCCCGACCGCGCCCGCGCCCTCAGCCGCGCCGCGCTCGCCGAAACCGTCGCAGCGGCGCTGGGGAGCTGATGTCGATATCGCGCGGGTGCGCGAGAGCGCGCGAAGATTGGTTCGCGCAGAGACGCAAAGCCGCAGAGTCCTTCTCCCGGGCTCGATCGGCATTCCTCCTCGCAACGCCGAGTTGCTAACGCCATTGCGCGGGCTGGCGTGGTGGCACGGTCCGCCCTCTCTGCGGCTCCGCGGCTCTGCGCGAATGATTGATTCACGGGGAGGCGCGGTGAGCGCGGAGAGTTTTCTGTCGCGATAGGGACCACGCATCCGAGTTGCGCAGCCAGCTGAGCGGATCAAGCAACAGCGATTCGCACCAGCGGGGGCCTCCGCGCCTCCGCGTGAACCAAAAAACGCTAGCCGCCGCCCGTTCGCGGGCCGGCCAGCAGCGCGATGGTTTCGTTGGCCCAGGCGAGGCGTGCGTTGGTTACATGGCGCGCGTGCGCGACTTCGAGTTGCGGCCCCAGGTCGAGTGGCACCGCCCGAAGCCGGTCGAGGCGCTCGAGTTGGGCGTGGAGCGCATCGCGCAACCGGTGCAGCCAGGCCTCGGCGTCGCCCGCCCCGAGCTGATCGACGAACAGCACACGCGTACGCCACGGATCCTCGGGCAGCAGGTCGACGTCATCGATCTTTACGATCCAGTCACGCACCGCTTGCTCACCATCGGCGGTGCAACGCAACAGTTCGGTCTTGCGGCCGTCGTCGCTCGCCTGCGCGCTCACCAGCCCGCCGCGCTTGAGCTTGTCGATTACGGGATAGGCGCTGCCCGGACTGTCCGAGGCATCCGATGCGAGACGCTGGCCAAGCGCCTTGCGGACGAAATAGGCCGTGGTCGGCTGCCATTTGCGGATGAGGGCGAGCACATGGCTCTCATGGTGGCTGAGCTTAATGGGTGCGACCTCCCTGGGCGCAGCATCGCACAGCGGGCGGCCGATCGGCAACGCTTGGGTTGATAAATTAGTATCGGACGTACCTTAGTGTATTATAACGGCAAATATCCGTTCAACTGACGTTAAGCCGGCTGGGACGAAATATGGTGGAGTTGTCGCGTGGCCGGGTGGGGAGTCGGAATGCACGACGTTGTGGTGCCCATTGTGCCGTTCGTGGCACATGTGACGGAAAGGGCGGAAGCCCTGCCGCAGGGCCGCATTGTCTTTTCGCACGTCGGGCGCGGTGAAAGCCCGATCGGCGCCGCAGTGCCTTCGCTCAAATTCGTGCTCGAGGGCGAGGAAGTCCACGAAATCGACGGCCGTCCGCACCGCGTGCATGCCGGTCAGATGCTGTTCGTCGATCGCGGCACACCCTATCGCGCGCTGGTCCGTCGCAGCGAAGGCGCGCGCGGGCTGTGTATCTATCTGCCGGGGACGCCGCAGCCGGGCGCTGAAGAGCCGCTGATGGGCCGCGCACTGATCCAGCCGGTCGACACGCCGCTCGGCCTTATCCTGCGCGACATCGCGCGCCGGCTGCATGGCGACGAGCGCGAAGGCATCGACGGCGCTGTTCTGCTCGGCAACATCCGCGCCGGGCTCGAGGAGACGCTGGTGAGCGCCGGCCGGCGGCAGCACCTGCTCGACGTGCGCAAGGACTCGACGCGCCGCGAGATTTTCAATCGGCTCGAAGTCGCACGCGCCTATCTGCACGCGCAGCCCGATCGCGGCGTGCCGCTCGGCGAACTCGCCAGCGCGGTGGGGCTGTCGAGTTTCCACCTCGCGCGCTATTTCTCTGCCGCGTTCGGCGAGCCGCCGGCGCGCTATCATCGCCGCCTTCGGCTCGAGCATGCGGCCGAGGCACTGCGCCGCGGCGAGGCGAGCGTGACCGAGATCGCGCAACGCGCCGGCTATGCCGAGCTCAGCGCGTTCACCCATGCGTTCCGCCGCCAGTTCGGTACGCCGCCGAGCGCGATCCGCGCGATCTAGCGACGCCCTCAGCGCCCACCGATCACCGAGAACGCACCGGTGTCGACACTCGCCAGCTCCGCGCCGCGCGCCCGGGCGACCGCGAGTTGCAGCCGCGGCTCGGCAGTCTTCACCGCGTCGTGCTGGCATTGGCGCGCTGCGGAGGACCAGGTCACGCCCGCCCTGTAGAAGCCGCTCGCGACGCACACGGCGAGCGCCGCACCGTTGATGCGCACGCGCAGGCGACGCACGCCGGCCTCGGTGCGCAAATCGAGATCGCCGTACCGCACCGTCGCCGTGGGCGGCGCCTCGTCCGCGGCGAAGGCAGGAGCCACGGCCGTTGCGGCCAGTGAAAGGGCGCAAAGTGAAGGGATGACTCGCATGGCAGACTCTCCGAACGGAGCCCCGGGGTCGGGCCCGTTCGAAGCTATACCGCGCCACGGGATCGCTGCCGTTGTCCGGCCTTGCTCGAAATCGAGCGCCCCTCCGACGCCGCAATTTCGAGCAAGCTCCGCGCCTCCACTCAAAACCGCGCCGTGAACCCCGCGTAGAGATACCGCCCGCGCGCATCATAGATGCCGCCGCCGTCGGTCTGGCCGGTGAGCCCGAACGGCGGGCGACGATCGGCGATATTGTCGACGCCAAGGTAAAAGTCATAGCGCTTGTTCACCGCAACCGAGGCGCGGACGTTTTGGTAGAAGACATGGGGATATTCGGACGGGAAGCCATAATCCGCATTCTCCGGCGGACGCCCCTGCACCGAATGCGCATCCTCCCAGTTGAGCAGCGCCATCGGCGAAATGTAGCGCAGCTGATAGGTCAGGCTGAGCGGTCCGGTCTCCAGCCCGAACGTCCAGTTGAATGCGTCCTTGGGATCGCCGAGCTCGCCGTTGATCTGGTCGGCACGTCCCGGATCGGTCGGATCGAGGAACTGGTCGTTCTGCAGCACATGCGTCCATTCGAGGTGCGACATCAGCGTGCCGAAGCCGAACTTGTGGCGATAGCTGAGATCCACATCGAGCCCGCGGACTTTGAGCGCGGCATAGTTGAGCGTGGTCTGCTGCAGGCTGCCTTCGATGATCTGGAACGGGATCTCGCCATGCGCACCGCCGTTCGCGCCCGCGCGCTGGAACAACCCGCAGAACTGGTTGTTGAGGCTGCTCGCGTCATAACAGGCGTTGACGATGTCCTGCGCCGTCGGTGCGGTTATCACCCCGTTGACAGTGATGTTGTAATAGTCGACCGACAGCGACAGCCCGGGCACGAAGCGCGGCGTCGCCACCACGCCGAACGTATAGGAATCCGACGTCTCTTCCTTGAGGTCGGGATTACCGCCGCTGACCAGCTCGAGCGTCGCCGTATAGACATAGTCATAGCCCGCCGGACGACCCGCAGTCGCGCAATTGGCCGCACGCGTCGCCGGGCCGGCGCCGATGTTGCGCGCAGAGCAGGGGTCGAAGAACGGCGGCGTGCTGGGCGTGAAGTTCTGGCCCTGCGGCGTGTAGAGATCGGCGAGATTGGGCGCGCGCACCGAGCGCGAATAGTTGGCGCGGAAGCGGATGTCGCGGATCGGCGCCCAGTCACCGCCGGCGCTGTACGCATAGACCGTGCCAGTGCGCCCGCCATAATCGGCGATACGCGCCGAGGCCTCGACCGACAGGTCGTGGAAGAACGGACGGTCCTTGAGGATCGGCAGCCGCACTTCGGCAAAGCCTTCCTTCACGTCGAACGCCGGCGGCGCGAAGGTCGGGATGACGTTGTAGAAGGTCAGCCCGTTCTCGATCAGCGGATCCTGCTGATAGAATGCCGTCTCGCGGCGATATTCGGCGCCGGCGGCGAGCCCGACCGGCCCGCCGGGCAAGTTTAGGAAGCCGCTGGTGTCGCCCGACACGAAGCCGGTAGCGACGAACTGCGTGATCTTGCCGACCGACACGGTGTCGTTGATCGCATAGTGTTTCGCGGCGGCGCTGATCGCGCCCGGACCGAACGGATTGAGCGGCACGCATGCCGCGACATCGGCGGCGAGCGTGCCGTTCGACAGCGCATTGGTGTCGTCATAGGCGATCGCCGCAGCCGGATTGATTTGCGAGCGGCACACGATCTGGCCGTTCGCATTGGTCACGCTGTCGATCGCGAGCAGGTAGCGCTGGAGATTGAGGTTGCCGAGCACCTTGGTGCGCTCGTCGAACTCGCCGTAATTGGCCGACAGCTCATAGTGCCAGTCGCTGTTGAAGGTGCCGCGCAGCCCACCGACGATGCGATAGGTCTCACGCCGCGCCTGTTCCTGGCGCAGCCCGAGCCCGACCAGATTTTCGCGCAGCGAGAAGTGGGTCGCGCCGGTGATCGACGCGGGATTGGTACCCGCGGCGATCAGCGACGACGTGATCAGCGCGCGCGCCTGCGGATTGAGAAACGGATTGTCGAGCCGCGGCCGCTCGCGTGGATCGCCCCCGAAGGTCGTGCCCTGCGTGAATGCAGGGCCGCTCGCGCTGCGCAAGGTGTCGGTTCGCACATAGCTCGCTTCGATGAACGGGATCACCGCCGGGGAAATCTCGAAATGCCCGATCAGGTTGGCGCTGTAGCGATTGAGCTGCGGTTCGATCTGCAGCAGCTGGCCCTCGCGGCCGGTGGTGCCGTTGCCGCCGAGATAATTGCCGTTGGGCGCGAGACCAACGCGGGTCCCGGTCTGCGACGTCAGCGTGCCGTCGGGCTGGAACAGGAAGGTGCAAGTATAGGGCGCCCCCGCCGGATCGCGCCCGCATGCGCCGGTCGGGCTGGCGAAGCTCACCAGGCCACCATTGGCGAGCGTCGCCGAGCGGATGTCGCTGTACAACAGGCGATCGGGCACGCCGTCGCTGCCGTTGGGCGTGCCGGCGGGATCGCTGTCGACCGTGACGAAATTCCGCGGTGCCGCGAGATAGGGACGATCCGAGGCATAGGTGTCGTTCTGCCGCGCATATTCGAGGTTGACGGCGATATTGCCGCGGCCGCCGGCGAAATTGCGCCCGGCAAGCAGGCTGGCGAAATAGGCACCGGCATCGGCGCGCGAGCTGATGCCGCCCTGGGCATGCAGCTGCAGCCCGTCATAATGATCCTTGAGAATGAAATTGACCACGCCAGCGACCGCATCCGAGCCATAGACTGCCGAATTGCCGCCGGTGACGATGTCGATGCGATCGATCAGGTCGGTCGGCAACGTGTTGATGTCGGTCGAAACGGCATTGCCGAGGATGTCGGCGCCGACGTGACGGCGACCGTTTACCAGCACCAGGGTGCGCTGCGGCCCGAGCCCGCGCAGGTCGAGCAGGTTGAGGCCAGTGGTGCCGAGGAACCGTGTCGAATTCTGCTGGCTGAACGTGTTGCGCAGCGACGGCAAGTCGTTGAGCGTGTCGCCGACCGACACGCGGCCCGTGAGCGCGAGCTCCTCGGGCGCTACCGAAGTGATCGGCGCGGGCGACTGATCATTGGGGCGCACAATGCGCGAACCGGTGACGACGATCTCGCTGCCCGCGGGCGCCTCGGCTTCGGTGGCATTTGCCGCACTGTCCGCATTCTGCGCTGCAACAGGCGAAGCGGCCGCGAGCGACACGACAATCGCGCTTCCCGAGACAAGCGCAAGGCGTACGAAGTTAGTATTCTTCATATCAATCCCCTGTGTCTTTCTCAGAGCGACGAACGCGCGCGCTCTGCGTCACGCCTCCCGGGCTAACGCGAAAGTCCGAGGTGACAAGGGGCTTAATAGTCTCTTACGTACTAATTATCGGTATCCGTCACCTGAACGCAACACCTGCTGGCCCGATTGGCGGAGGAAGGGGCTGGCGACACGTGGAAGCTAGTCGTTGACTGCCCTGCGTTCCCTGCCAAAAGGATCCGTATGAGCGTTCGCGATTTACCGGCCCTGGAGGCGGGGCTTCGTCACAGCGAGACGATGATCGTCGACGAGAAGCTGCTGGTCCCCGCTCTCGCTGCCCATTGGCCCGACCTCGCCGACATGCCTCCGGCGTTCGCCACCGCAATGATGATCGGGTTCATCGAGTGGACTTGTATCCAGGCTCTGCGGCCGTTTCTCAGCGAAGCTCAGCGCACGGTCGGCGCGCATGTCGACGTGAGCCACGTGGCGGCAACGCCCGCCGGCATGCGGGTTACTGCCAGCGTCGAGTTGAGTGAAATCGACGGCCGCAGCCTGCTGTTCACCGTGCGCTGCGAGGATGACGCCGGCCTGATCGGCGAAGGCCGGCATCGCCGCATCATCATCGACGGCGATCGCTTCTCGGCGCGACTCAAGGCGAAGGCTGAGGCTGCCTAGCGCCTGCCTCTACCGCCGAGGCGAGCCATGGATCTCGGCAGCTCGATGCCGAGGTCAATGACAGGAGAGCAAGATGCAGCGAGCACTGCTGGCGCTTTTCGCAGCCTTTATGGTTTCCATGATCGCCGTCGCCCAGCCGGCATGGGCGCAACCCGCCAGCGCGGATCCGGTCCTTGCCGCACCGGAGCGACAGGTCAGCCCGCATAGTTGGATGATCTCCGGCTACCCGAACGTCTATATCATCGTCGGCGCCAAGGGCACGCTCGTCGTCGATACCGGGCTCGGGACACCGAATGGCAAGCACGTCTCGGACGTTGCGCGGCGCCTCAGCCGGACTCCGAAGCTTTATCTCGCAGTCACGCACGAACATCCCGAACATGGCGCGGGCTATGGAGGGTTTCCCGCCGGCACTTTCGTGATCCGCAGCCGCGCACAACAGGATGACGTTGATCGCGTCGCGCCGGCCATGGTGGAACGCTTCAAGCAACGCAGCGCGACATGGTCCGCGCTGCTCGAGGGTGCCAGCTTTGGAGCGGCGGATGCGATCTTCGACAAGGAATATCGTCTCGATCTGGGCGACGTCCACGTTCGCATGATGGCGGTTCCGCCCGCGCATACGAACGGCGACGTGCTTTTCCTGGTCGAAGAGGATCGGGCACTGATCACCGGCGACATCGTGCAAAATCGCAGCGTCACCAACCTGACCGGCGCGAACGCCACGATCGCGAACTGGGTGCAGGCGATCGACCAGGCAGGGTCGACGGGCGCCACGCTGATCCTGCCGGCGCATACACCGCAGGGCGGAGCCGAACTCGTCGGCGTCAATCGGGCCTTTCTCCTCGACGTGCAGGCTCGGGCAAAGGCGGCCAAGAAGCAGGGAAAGGACGCCGCGGCGCTCGAGACGGAGTTGCGCGCGGCGTATCCGGACTGGCAGAATTCCCAGAACTTCCGGGGGCTCGCGACAAAGGCGCTCTCCGAAGCGAGCTGACCCGCCAAGCACCGCCGTAAAAAAAGGAGCGGCCAAAGGGCCGCCCCCTGAAGTTGGGAGGTTTCTCCCGGACGGATGAAGACAGCTAGCGTCGATTCGAAGGGGGCGTGAACACCGTCACGCGCGGCTGAGTGGTCGATCCAGTGATCAGATTGCCCTTGCTGTCCCAGCGGATATAGCCGGTCTCACCGGTCTGGCCTTCTCCACCGCCGGGGCCGTTGCCCACTGCGCCCAGCACCTTGCCGTCGCGCGTCATCTTCAGGAACTGGCCGTCACCCCCGGTGCCGATCCACAGGTCGCCGTTCTTGTCGAAGGCGACGTTGCAGGTCAGGTTGCGGGTCTGCACCATTTTCACGAACTCGCCCGCGCTGTTGTACACCACCAGGCGATAGTCCTCGCGGTCGCCGATCCACAGGTCGCCGTTCTTGGGATCGATGGCGAGGTCGTGGACGTAGCTGAACTTCCCGTTGCCGACCATGTTGCCATAGATCTGGCTCTTGAACTTGCCGTTCTTGTCCAGTCGGATGACGCGCGCGGCGCCCGACGTGTTCCAGGGATCGCCCGACTGATAATCGTTCGGGCTCTCGTTGCCGTGGCCCTCGCCGATATAGATGTCGCCGTCCGGCCCGAATGCGATGGAGACGGGCTGCCACAGCAGGCGCTGGCCCTTGCTCTCATCCCAATCGCCACGCTTGCCACGCGTACCGATGGTCTGAAGCACCTTGCCGTCCGGGCTGATCTTCAGAATGACCGAACCGCTCGAGTCAGCGATCCAGGCGTTGTCCTCACTGTCCACGTTCATGCCGTGGGCCTTGTGGAAATGCCCGATCACGTCGTCGCCGAGCTGGAACAGCACCTTATGGTCGGGGCTGAACTTGGTCAGTGCCGGCACGCCCTCGCGGGCGCGCTGCAGCACCCACAGATTGTCCTTCGAATCCACGCCCACCGACACCGCACCATTCGCGCCCGCCGGCAGCGGGTATGGATAGGAAATCGCATAGCCCATGTTCAGCGGAACCGACTTCCACTGCACGCGCTTGCGCTCGCCCACGCCGTCCAGCACGCCGCCTGGATTGGTGCGCCAGCTGATGCCCTGACCGTTGTTCGAGCTGCACACGACGGAGCGGACGCAGGTGGGCACGTCGGAGCGGTCGACCGAGAAGTCGCTGACCGCCTGGTCGTCCAGCGCGTCGAGGCATGGCTTCGACACCGACTTCCAGTTGGCCATCAGCGTGTTGCGCTCCATCGGACCGGCGGCGTTCAGTCGGGCCGAATCCGCCGCGCAGGCCGCGATCGGCTGGACTGGGCGCGGCGCGAAACCGGCGGGGCGAGCGCCCGTCGGGGCGGGCGGCTCGTATATGAACCAGGCCGGCTCACCGTTCTTGGCGGGGCCGCTTTTCGGTACCGGATCGGCCAGCGCCGCGGTGTTGGCGAGGACCAGCGCGGAGATGCCGCAGCCTGCTAGAAGCCGCATGCGCATTGCGAGAGAAACCCCGAAGCCGCCTTTCAACATTGCTGTCCCCTCATTGTATTTTCTCTGATTCGCGTGGCCCGATGCGCCTCGAACGGCCTCTGCTCACCGGTTCGGCACAGATTCTGGCGCGACCCTGTGGCGGAGCACGACTATTGTCGCTTGCCCCGAAGGTTAGGCAGGATCGCCGGGCGGGCACAAATCGGATTGTTGCCCCGAGCGATAAGCAAAAGCGATCGGTGCGCGCCTGGTCAGGGGACGTTCACGGCGATCGGCGCGCCGGCATCCTTCACCAGCACCGCGACTAGCTGCGCCGGCTCGGTCTGGCTGGCGTTTTTGACCACGTGGACGTTTCCGCGCTGGTTGTAGGTGCCTTCGCCGGCCTTGAGCGTGACGGGCGCCTGCCCCACCACCTCGTAGGTGATCGAGCCCTTGAGGATATAGTTGAACTCCCAGCCGGGATGCGAATGCTTCGACGAAACCGCACCCGGCGGGAAGTCGGTGATGTACATCACGCTGTCGACGTCTTTGCCCGCTTCCGCGCTCTTGAGACCGTTGAGCATCGCTTCGAACATCGGCTTGCGCACCGGCACGGGTGTGGTGCTGATGGGCGTCGGCGGATTCCCGCCGGCGGACTGCGCCACCGCGATCGCCGAACAGGCGCCGAGCACCGTCGTCAGCAGCGTCCCGAGCATCAAGGTTCTGGAGATCCTATTCATGGCGAGCCTTTCCATCGATCTAGATCGTGAGACGAACCGTCAGGCTTCGGCGGGCTCGGCGTCGTACACCCGTTTCGAGGCATCGATGCGGATGAACAATATCGCCGCGAGGAACCCGAGCAGCCCGAGGACAGAAAAGGCGGCATTCCAGCCATAGGCGGTGACGAGGTAGCCAGTGCCGGCGGCCGAGAAGGTCTGCCCCACGCTACCGGTCGTGTTCATGACCGCCGATACGGACCCGGCAAATTCGTCACCGATATCCAGCGCAACCGCCCAGGAAACCCCCACCGTCAGCTCGAGGAAAAACACGGCGAGCGCGAAGACCGGAATTCCGAGTTCTGGGTCGGGTATGTTGATCGCGAGGAGGATGAAGGTGCCCGCGCCGATGAAGCCGACGATCGCGACGAGACGACGGGCCCAGGTGAGGCCGATGCGCGTCACGAGATGATCGGAGATCCAGCCACCGAGAATGTCACCCCCGACGCCAGCCATCAGCGGCAGGCTGGCGTACAAGCCCATCTTGGCGAGCGTCAGGTGGTGGGTGTCGACCAGATACTTCGGGAACCACGAGAGGTAGATGTTGATGCTGTATCCGTAGCAGGCATACATCAGCGCGAGCAGCCACATCTGTGGATTGGTAAGGATCTGACTCCACGGCACGCGCTGGTCCTTGCGGGTCCTGCGGTTGAGCGACGAGCGGATCAGCTCGCGTTCCGCCGAATTGGTTGAGTCATGCTCTTCGGGGCGGTCGCGATAATAGAAGAACCAGACCACGCCCCAGGCAACGCCGAAGCCCGCGAAGATCAGAAACGGCGCGCGCCAGCCCAGTGCCGCGATGATTGCCGCCACGATGACGGGCGTCACTGCGCCGCCGAGCCGCGAGCCCGCATGCGTCACGCCCTGCGCCCAGCCGCGCTCGGACGGGAGCAGCCAGTTGGATAGCGAGCGCGTAGCGATCGGGAAGGCGCCCGCCTCGCCAGCGCCGAACAGGAAGCGGCAGACGATCATCGAGGTCGCCGAGAAGGTCATTGCGGTCAACGCAGTGAATGCCGACCACCACGCCACGATCATGGTGAGCGCCTTGCGTGCCCCAATCTTGTCGCCGAACCAGCCGGAAGGGATGTTGAAGATCGTGTAGCTGATCTGGAACGCGGCCAGGATCCACCCGACGGTGATGTCCGTGAAGCCATATTCCTTCTGGATCGACGGAATCGCCGCGGAGATCACCACGCGGTCCATGTAGGTGATCAGATAGAGCGCAACCGTGAGCCACAGGACGATGTGACGAACGCGTGTGGGTCGTGTGGCCGGCGCGGTCATCGAGGCTCTCCGAATTTCAGAAGACGCGCGTGCCTTCGCTCGGTAGTCGCGCGCTGCGTATCCTGCATCCCGGCCCCGCTTGTCGTTCTCATGCTCGCTCTTCTGGTAAGGGCGTCGCGCCCGATCGGGCCAATCGCAATAACGCCACCATCGATCACGGATCGTGATCCGGCGATCGCGAAACGCATCGTCAGCATTGCCAAAAGCTGATCGCTCCGTCGGATATTGTCATCGCTTCGCCGCCGGAATGCGCTGGCAAGCTGCCCCCCGCCTCTGCCATTTCCAAGCGCGATAATCGCGCGGCTGGATCCGAGGAGAGACCGTGAACGGCAAACTGAAATTCGCTTCTGTCGCGGCGGGGTGCCTTAGCTTCATGGGGTTGCAACAAGGCCTCGCGCAGCAGACTCCGCCCGGGCCTCCACCGTCCGGGCCCGGGGCGATGTCGCCGCTCGGCGTACCGACGGCCGCGATATTCGGCATGGGCGATGCGGTGGATCTCTACACCAGCAAATGCTCCAGCTGCCACGGAACCGATCTTTCGGGCGGGCGTGGGCCAAGCCTGTTCAATCCGGCTTTCCTCGCGGAACGCACCGACGAACAGCTCCGCGCGACGATCCTCGCCGGGATTCCGGGCGGCGGCATGCCGTCATTCAAGGGCCAGCTCGACGACGGGCAGATCGGCCGGGTGCTGGCCTATCTGCGCATCCGCGGCGGTCAGTTGGCCAAAGCCGCCCCGGCCGTAAAAGACCCGACCGACCTGATCATCAAGAGCAAGAAGCAGACGGTTCGCATCGACGTCGTCGCCGCGGGGATCGATACGCCATGGGGCGAGGCCTTCCTCCCCGACGGCCGCCTGCTCGTCACCGAGCGCCCGGGAAAGATCCGCATCGTCGATCCCGGAAAGAAGGGGAGCGTTCCGCAGACCGTCACGGGAACGCCCACGCCCTGGGTGCGGCAGGACGGCGGCTTCTTCGACATTGCTGTCGCCGGGGATCGCAAGAATCCCTGGATCTATCTGTCCTATGCCGAAGTCCTGCCGGGCTATGACAAACCGCTTCCGCCGCCGGGGCCGCCCAGGACGGACGGCCCGCCGCTGCCGCCGGCGATGACTCGCATCGTGCGCGCGCATATCAATGCCAAGGGCCAGTGGGTCGACCAGCAGGACATCTTCCGCGGTCCTGACTCGATGTATACGCCGAGCCTCATCCACTACGGCTCGCGTTTCCTCGTCGATGGCAAGGGCCATATCTTCTACACGCTCGGCGAGCGCGGCGACATGACGCATTCGCAGCGTCTGGACTCGCCGCTCGGCAAGATTCACCGCGTCAATCTCGACGGCTCGGCCCCGGCCGACAATCCGTTCGTGAACACGCCGGGCGCGATCAAGACCATCTGGTCCATCGGCAACCGCAATGCCGAAGGCCTGTCTTATGACCCGCGGACCGGTCTGCTGTGGGAGAGCGAACACGGCCCGACCGGCGGCGATGAAATCAACATCATCGAAAAAGGCCACAATTACGGGTGGGGCGTCGTCTCCATGGGCCTGCAGCCGGGAATCACGCTGCAACACAAGGACGGCATGGACGATCCGATACGCTATTATACGCCCACCATCGCGCCGAGCGGCATCGTCTTCAACAGCGGCAAGAAATATCCTGGCTGGCAGAACAACCTGTTCCTCGCTGCGCTCGCCGGCCAGAAACTGATCCGCTACGAAATTCTCGGCCGCAAGATCGTCGACGAGGAGATACTGTGGGACCAATATGGCCGCACGCGCGCCGTGATCATGGGCCCGGATGGTCTGCTGTACGTCCTGCTGCAAAACGCCACGGGTGGCCGGGTGGGCACCGGCTCTTCCACGCCCGGTATGGTGGTGCGATTGGTGCCCCAGCCGTGACGGGCCGCCACCGCTGCCGTTGGAAAGCGCGGCACGAACGCTGAAGGGGGAACCGGTGACGCCCGAGTTGAAGACGACCTTCTCGCAGGTCTCTACAGCATCGATTGCCAGCGCGCTGCTCAAGCTTGGCCTGCGCAATATCTGGATACGCGGTGCCCTGCCGATCGCCGGCGTGGGCTCGCGCAGCGTCGGCACCGCCTTCACCATGCGCTTCCTGCCGATGCGCGAAGATCTCGTCGGCCCGGCGCTGGCCAGGCTCAGCAACTCGCGCGCGGCCATCGAAGCGATGGAGGTGGGCAGTTTCGCCGTGATCGATGCGATGGGGGTGACCGATGCCGGAGTTGCCGGCGACGTGCTGTGCGCCCGCATGGCGCTTCGCGGCGCGGCCGGCCTGGTCACCGACGGCGCGATCCGCGACATCGTCGGCGTGGAGAAGTCGGGCTTGCCGGTCTGGTCGCGCGGCACGGCATCGCCGGCGCCGGGCAATTCGCTGACCTTCGCCGATTGGGGCCTGCCCGTGGCCTGCGGCGGGGTGGCGGTGTTCCCGGGCGATGTCATCGTTGCCGATCGCGACGGCGCCGTGGTGATTCCCCAGGCCCTGTCCGAACAAATTGCCGCCGAGGCGGCCGAGATCGAGCGCTTCGATGCCTGGGTTGTCGCGAAGGTGGAGGCCGGCGAGCAACTGACGGGCCTGTATCCGCCCAATCCCGAAAACCGTGAGCGCTATCGGCGCGAGACCTCGAGCACTGCCTGATAGCACGCTGGAAAGCGGTTCCCCTAAGGCGCCGGCTTGCGGGTGTAGCGAGCGACCTGACCGAAGGGCGCGACCTGTGACGTGAAGATATGTCCGGCCGCGTCGGCGACGACTCCCTCGGCGCCTGTCGTGCCCCGCAAAGGCGCCCAGGGCGTGGGATTGCCCAGAACGTCGGGAAGAAACGCAGTGACCGCTCCGGTCTTGGCGTCGCCGACATGGACGCCGCGAACATAGGCATTGCCGCTGATGACGCTCGACTCGGAGTCGGCGACGTAGAGAATGTCGTTCTTGTCGATATAGAGCCCGCTCGGCCGGCCGAATTGCTTCCATTGCGCCAGTTTCTTGCCGTCCTGATCGTAGATGACGATCCGGTCGTTGCCGCGATCGCCGACGAACAGGCGCCCCTGTGAGTCCATCGCCAGGGCGTGACTGCAGTCGCTGGTCTGGGCGCCTGGGTCGTCGCACAAGGGCCATTCCTTGATGTACTTTCCGGTCTTGTCGAACTTCATGACGCGATAGGGCATGTTGGTCAGCTCATGGCCGTCGGCCACGAATATGTCGCCGTTGGGCGCAGTGACGATGTCCGACGGCTGGTTGAAATGGCTATTGTCGTGCCCGTAAATGCCCGGCGTACCGAGCCGCATCAGCAGCTTGCCGTCGGGACTGAACTTCAGGATCTGGTTGCCCTTGGGAATTCTGTCGGCCGGGGGCGCCACGCCGCGGCGCGGCTCCAGGTTCGACTGGGTGTCGGCCACCCAGACATTGCCTTGCTGATCCACCCACAGCCCATGCGGATAGACGATCATGTCGGCGCCGAACGAGCGCACGAACTTGCCGGTCTCATCGAACTTCATCACTGGATCGACGTGACTGTCGAGGCAGCCGTTCACTTCGCAGCGGCGGGCGATCCAGATCGACTTGCCGTCCCGGTCGACGTCGATCGCACTGGTCGCGCCCAGCTTGCCCTTGCCCGAGGGCATTTTGAGCCAGGTCTCGTCCCGATCATAGGGGTTCGGCAGCTCGATATCGGCTTTGGACCGTAGCGACAGATTATAGTCGCCCTGCGGAATGCCGATCTCGAACCCGGGACAGCGGATCGCCGGGCCTTTGCAGCGCGAAGCGGCGCCGCTGACATAGGGCGGCGCGGATTGAGCCCAGGCGGCACCCGCGCAGACCAGCAGTAGCAGCCCCGCACCCAAGGCGAAGGCTCGGCACCGGTCCAAATGGCCGGCGGCCACGGCGATTCCAGCCAATAGGTGCGCCTGCATCGCATCCCTCCCGAGCTTGTCATTTGATTCCATGGCGGAACCTAGGGGACGCCGACAAGGTAGCGCCAATAGCGAATGGACCACGCCCGATCCGAATTGGTGATTCCGGTTGTCGGCGTCAGATCGCGCGGCCCGCCGTCTCGCCCGCGATCCTCGATGATCAGTGAAGAACATCGCGCAGGGGATGGATTGCCGATCAAATTATCTGATCGCTGGTCCGCTTATCGCGATTTGTGTCGCAGGCCGCTTGGTTTCTAATTCGGGCTGGAAAGCCGCTCCGCCGTGCCTGCGGTCTCGGGGATTGGTCGAATATGACGGCAGCTCGGCGGACACGCTTCGCCGACGCCGCCACGAAGCACGGGCGATTGTTGGCAGTTCTCGAAGGGTATTGGAGCGACGGATGACTGAAGCGAAACTAGCAGTGAGCGCCGCCGGCATGGAAGGCGTTCGTTTCGACAAGGACAAATTCCCCGACGCAATGGGCTGGCGGGCCAAATTTGGCGTGCTGACTCCGGCGCCCAATACGATCGTCGAAAATGAGATGCACGAGATGGCGCCTCCGGGCGTCGTCAACATCGTCAATCGCTATTACGTGCCCAATCAGGAAGTCCGCTCCGACGACGACTGGCGCCTGATCATGGCCCACACTCGCGCCAACGTCGCCAATGCGGTCGACGGGCTGGTGCAGGCCCAGATGGACCATCTGATCATGGGCATGTCGTCCGAAAGCTTCATGGGCGGCGTCGACGGCAGCATGGCGCTGCGCCAGGAACTACGCGACCGCGCCGGCTGCGACGTGACAGTCGGCGCCGAAGCGGCCGAACTCGCCTTCGAGAAGGTCGGCGCCAGGAAGATCGCGCTGCTGACGCCCTATTATCCGGTGATCGACCAGAACGCCGTGCGCTACTTCACCGAGCAGGGCTATGACGTCGTCGCCGTCGAAGGACTCAAGTGCAAGAGCATCATTCATGTCGGGTCGCAGCGTCCTGACACGCTGATTCCGGCGGTCAAGAAGTTGGCCGAGGCGAAGCCCGACGCGATCATACAGCTCGGCACCAACCTGCGCTTCGCGCACGTCGCCGATGAAGCCGAGCGCTGGCTGGGTCTGCCCGTCTTCTCGGTCGGCGTTGCCATATATTGGGCGGCCCTGCGCAAGATGGGCATCAACGACCAATACCCCGGATTCGGGTCGCTTCTCGAGAAATTCTGACGCGGAATCGGCCGCAAGACAGCAGGCGGAGGCGAGCGACGATGACGACGATGACGTACCGAGGGATGCTCGACTTGACGGCAGGCGCGGGCGCCGCGCTGGCCTTGTCCTCGGCGGCGCTCGCCGAAACCGCGCCGGTGTTGAACATCTATTCGACCGGCGTGGCGCAGAACGCCGCCCGCGTGATGCAGCTCAACTATGCGAAAGCAGTCCGCAACGGCTGGGAGAACGGACCGAACTTCACGCAGACCGGCGGGACGGACGCGCGCGTCGTCGGCTTGCTCAAGGACGGCGCCGCGGCCGACATCGTGATCGTCCAGACGAGCGAGATGGCCGGTCTTGAAAAGGCCGGGCTGGTCCGGCCCGGTACGGTCAAGCCGCTCGGCCGCGTGGACATCGCAGTCGGCGTCAAGGCGGGCGCACCGCACCCGGATATCTCGACCTATCCGAAATTCCGCGATGCCCTGCTCGCGGCGGGCACCGTCGCTTATACCGATCCCAAATCCGGCAGCGCCGGCGGCAAGCTGATCGACTCCATGCTCGACAAGCCCGAATTCGCCAGCCTCAAACGCGTGCACAATGCGCGCGTCGCGACCGGTGAAGTCCCGATCTGGTTGGAGGCGGCAGGCCAGTTGCGCGGCGCCTATGGCGTCGACGAGGTCGGGTTGGTGCCCGAAAGCTTGAACGCGCACCTTCAATTCTCGATCGCAGTCGGCGCGAACGCCAAAAATCCAGAGGCCGCGATCGCGTTCGAAAACTATGTCCTGCAGCGGCAGTTCGCGCCGATCTGGACCAAATGGGGTGTAGCGCGATGACCCGGCCCATTTTCACGCGGCTGGTTCTGGCCGCACTGTTTGCGCCGCTCGGACTTGCCGCTGCGCATGCGCAAGTGACGTTCACGACGCCGAGTAACGAGGCCGCGCAAGCCCCGCGTCCGCTGCGCGAACGCGGCCCGGCCCTCGCACCCGCGCTGGTCGCGGCGCAAACGGCTGTCGAAGCCTGCGAGGCCAGGGGCTATCAGGTCACCGTCGCCGTGGTGGATTCGGCGGGTCTGCCGGTCGTGCTGCTGTCGGGCAACGGCGCCGCGGCGATCACCCAGAGCATCGCCATGGGCAAGGCCGTCTCCAGCGTGAAGAACGGCAAGCCCAGCGCCGACCTCGCCGCCGAAGCACGGACCAACCCCGAACTCGCCGCCAGGCTGGCCGCCGATCCGCAGCAGGGTCCGCAGCGTGGCGGCGGTCTGCCGATCATGGCCGGCGCGACCGTCATCGGCGCGATCGCAGTCAGTGGCTCGCCCGACCCCGGCTGGGATGTCGAATGCGCGCGCACGGGCTTGGCCAAGGCCGTGGGAAGTCCGGCGTCGCAGTCGAAGTCGAAGAAGTAACGTCCGCAGCAGGGGCGGGGAACGATCGCGGCGGTGCACCGTGGTCCGGAACCGCACTTGCGAGGGCGGGCTGGAGCGGACGGGCGGTGCCCGATCCGCTCCAGCCAGCGTCTAGGCGCCCTTGCGGACGATCTTCGACGCCTTCACCTTGGCGCGGATCAGTCGCTTGTTGGAGGCCATGTAGAGATAGCCATCGCCGCCGAACTCGCAGTTGGAGATGCGATCGTCGGCGTGGATCACGCCGAGCCGCGCGCCGTCCGGACTGAAGATCGTGATGCCCGCGCTGCTCGAGGCCCAGATGTTGCCCCGATCGTCGACCTTGAGGCCATCGCCGCCGCCGACCACCGAACGCGGCACGAACACGCGGCGGTTCGACACGTCGCCGCGAGCGTCGACGTCGAACACCACCCAGCCCGTCGAGTCGGTGCAATAGAGCTTCGAGCCGTCGGGCGACAGGCCGATGCCGTTGGGCATCAAGCTCTTGTCGATCAGCGTGACGCTATTGTCCGGATTGAGCCGGAACACGCCGGTATAGTTCATCTCGCGGTCCGGGCTGCTGAAGACGTTGTTGAGTCCGAACGGCGGGTCCGTGAAATAGATCATGCCGTTGGGGTGCAGCACCATGTCGTTGGGGCTGTTGAACCGCTTGCCTTCGAAATGGTCGACCAGCTTCCGCTTGGCGCGAGTCTTGAGATCGATGATCGCGATCGAGCGATTGCCCTGGTCGGCGACCATCAGACCGCCGCGCGCGCGGATCATGCCGTTCGTTCCCGGCTCGGACAGGTTGGGCGCCCAGATCTCGTGGTTCGGTCCCTCATAGCCCGACGGCTGCAGCCAGGTTTCGCCCGGCGCCTTGGTCGAGCCCTTCGCCGGCATCTGCCATTTGACGATCTTGTTGGCGCGCGTGTCCGAACACAGCAGGTAACCGTCCTTGCCGCCGATCCACACCGGCCCTTCCACCCAGACGAATCCGTCGAGGATCTTCTCGACCGGCGTGTTGACGTCGATGAGTTCGGCGAGCGCGGGAGCCAGTTGCTCGACCGAACCGACGACCGGGAACGGTGGAAAGAGCGGCGCGGCCGGCGGCGCGATTTGCGGTCCGGTCAGCGGCGGACGCATCGGGCGCGGGCCCGGGGGAGCGCCGGGCGCGGTGCTGGTGGCGGACTGGGCGAACGCGCGGCTCGCCATCACCGCAGCGCCCGTGAAGATGAGGGCCCGACGCGAAAAATTGTGGTTCATCACCGCTCTCCCCAAACCAGAAATTGCCTTGTTTCTGATTTGTGCCGCCACGACTGGCAAATCGTAAAACTGCCGGCGCCGATCAGATTATCTGATCTGTCCAGTGGCGCGCGCCGCAGCGCCGCCGCCCGGGGAACAGGGCGCGAGGCATCACATATCCTGATCAAAGTTTCGGCAATCGCTATTGGCGCGCCCCAAATCCGCTGCCTACGCTGCGTGCCAATCAAGCGAATGAACGGAGATGGATTTTTGCGCGGATCGCCCAAGGAACTGGCCAAGGATCTGAATCGTCGCCAATTGCTCGCCTCGGCGTCCGGCTTGGCGCTGCTGGGCTTCACCAAACTGGGCCTCCAAGAAGCACATGCCCAGTCCGCCGGCCCGGCGTCCGGTGCCCCCGTCGCGGCACAACCGACGCCGCCGGTGGTCGACCCAACGCTGCGCGACACCAACTGGTATTCCTATGCGGCCGACCTTGCCGCGACGCGCTACGCGCCATTGGACCAGATCAACGCGAGCAACTTCAATGCGCTGGAAGTCGCCTGGCGCTTCGGCACCGACAATTTCGGTTCGCGCCCCGAGGCCTATTTCAACTCTACGCCACTGGTGGTGAACCGCCGACTCTACAGTACGGTCGGGTTCGATCGCTATGTGGTCTGCCTGGATCCGGGCACGGGCCAGATCCACTGGACCTATCGCCACGATGAGAAGGGACGCCTGGGCGCCCGCATCGGGGCGGGCTTTGGCCTTGCGCATTGGACCGACGGCAAGGACGAGCGGATCCTGTTCGTGACCCGCAGCTATCAGCTCGTTTCGCTCGACGCCAAGACCGGCCGGCCGGATCCGAATTTCGGCGACGGCACCGAAGTCGACTTGCGCAAGGATTGGGATCACGAGGTCGATCCCAAGGCCCCGGTGGTCGGGCTGCACTCTGCCCCGACCATCGTGCGAAACACCGTCGTCGTGGGTGCCGCGTCACCCTCAACCGGCCCGGGCTATCTGCGCGGCTTTGATGTGAAGACCGGCAAGCGCAAATGGATCTTCCACACCGTGCCGCGGAAGGGTGAATTCGGCTATGAGACCTGGCTGGAGCCGGGTTCGGCCGAAAAGGCCACCAACACCGGCGTCTGGGCACCGATGTCCGCCGACCCGGAACTGGGGCTCGTCTATGCCGGCGTCGAGCTCCCGCAGACCGATTATGTCGGCGTCACGCGCCATGGCAACGCCCTGTTCTCGGAAACGCTCGTGGCGCTCGACTGCGAAACCGGCGAGCGCAAATGGCACTATCAGCTCGAACATCACGGCGTCTGGGACCGCGACGTCCCGTGCGCCGCGATTCTGTTCGATCTGCCGGGTCCGAAGGGAAAGGTCATCAAGGCGCTGGCGCAGCCGACCAAGCAGGGCTTCCTGTTCGTGCTCGATCGCACCAACGGCAAGCCCGTGTGGCCGATCCTCGAAAAGAAGGTCGAAGTCGGCAACGCGCCGGGCGAATGGTACTCCCCCACTCAGCCCTTCCCCACCAAGCCGGAACCTTTCACGCATCAGGGCTTCACGACCGACGACGTGATCGATTGGACCCCGGAGATCAAGGCGCGCGCGCTGGCGATCGTCGCCCATTACAAGCTAGGTCCGATCTACACGCCGCCCAGCATGATGAACGACCAGAACTGGGGCACGCTGGCGGTTCCCGAATCGCAGGGGGGCGCCAACTGGCCCGGCGGTTCGGTCGACCCGGTGAACAGCCTGTTCTACATCTACACCAAGGCAAACACCCAGGTGTTCGGCGTCCAGGTCAATTCGCAGGGCAAGCTGACCGGCGGCTTCGGCGGCGTCGGCCGCGGCAACAACGACAATATGGGCGGCTCGTTCGGCGGCGCCGCCAATCCCGGCGGTCGCGCAGGCAACGGCGGCCCGGTGCCGCCGACCACCAAGGACGGGCTCAACGATCCCATCACGCGGGGCATGCTGACGATCGGCGGCATGTCCTTGCTCAAGCCGCCCTGGGGCCGGATCACGGCGCTGGATTTGAAGACCGGCAAGAAGCTGTGGGAAGTCGCGCATGGCGAGACTCCGGACTTCGTGACCAACAACCCGCTGCTGAAAGGCGTCAAGGTCCCGCGCACCGGCCAGTCGGGCATCCTCGGCGTGCTCACCACCAAGTCGCTCGTGATCTGCGGCGACAGCGGCCTGTTCACCGACGACAAGGGCCGCAAGGCGGCGCGCCTTCGCGCATATGACAAGCTGACCGGCGCGGAAGTCGGCGCGGTGCTGTTGAAGCAGGCGCAGACGGGGTCGCCGATGACCTATATGTTCGATGGCCGGCAGTACATCGTCGTCGCCAGCGGCGGCCTCGCCGGCGCGGAACTCATCGCCTACCGCCTACCTGGCCCGCGCTCGGCTGCGCCTCCGGTAGACACGGGCCGCCCGTTCATCGGCGCGGCGCCGGACTGAAAAGTGAGCCAGCGATCTCCGGGGAACGGAGCGCCCTGAGATCGCCGGCGCAGATGTTGTTACGAATTTAGCGGTCGGACACAAGTACTCCGGCCGAGATGCAAACCAAAAATGCGCAGCGATGGTCGACTGCGCAGCCGAATTGCGTCATACCAAACAGTCTGGTCAAATCAGGACCTCATTTCTTGACGACTTCTGATCGTATAACTTGATCGGACTCTACAGTATTTCGATTTGTAGCGGCGACTAGATTATTCAACAACTCTGGACGGGCAGCCCACGAGCCAAAGATGGGCGTCTCGATTCCAGAGGAGAGGGATAATGCTGCAGAGTCTGAAGAGGGGTGCCTCTACGCTATCTCTGGCCGCGACCATCGTGCTGGCCAATGCCAACGCCTATGCGCAGACACCGCCGGCGGCGAGCCCGCCGCCCGCTGACGCCGCAGACCAGCTCCCGGCCGATGCCGCGCCCCAGGCGGGGCCGGCCGGAAGCGAGATCGTCGTCACCGGCTCGCGCATCGTCGCCAACGGCTTTCAGGCGCCGACGCCGGTGACGGTGGTCAGCACCGAGCAACTGCAACGTACCGTGCCCGGCTCCATTCCGGAGGGGCTCAACCAATTGCCGCAGTTCGCCGGATCGCGCTCGAACACGACGCCCGGTGGCCTGGGCAATACCCCGTCGACGGGCAACTATCTCAACTTGCGCAATCTGGGAGCGCTGCGGACGCTGGTGCTGCTCGACGGCCAGCGCCTGCCGCCGACCAGCTACGAAGGTATCACCGACTCGAACATCGTACCGCAGGCACTCGTCCAGCGCGTCGAAGTGGTGACCGGTGGCGCTTCGGCGGCCTATGGCTCGGACGCGGTCTCCGGCGTCATCAACTATGTGCTCGATACCAAGTACAAGGGCGTCAAAGGTCAGATCCAGTACGGCAAGACCGAATATGGCGACGCGCCGACGCTGAAAGGCAACATCGCCTTTGGCGGCAATCTCTTCGGCGGACGCGTCCATTTTCTCGGCAGCTACGACCATTACGAAACCAAGGGCATCGTCGGAAACGAGTCGCGTCCGCTCGGCCGGGACAATTGGCTGCGCGTCGGTGCCGGCACCCAGGCCAATCCCTATCAGGAATTCAAGAACGTTCGCTTTTCGAACGCCTCCTACGGCACGCAGATCAGTACGGCGAACCCCGCCAGCATGCCGTTGCGCGGCTATGAGTTCATACCGGGCGGTCTGGCAGTACCAATGGATCTCGGCACTCCGACGGGATCGGCGGGCGCCAGCGTCGGCGGCAACGGCCCGGTCGTGATCGGGCGCTCGCTGACGGGCACACAGAACACCGAGCAGTTCTTCGGCCGGCTCGACGTCGAAGTGATGGCCGGCATCGAAGGCTTTGCGCAACTATCCTACTCGGATTCGTTCGCCAGCTCGATCAGCGTCGGGTCCGGTACCCAGGTCGGCGATTTCCGCATCTTCACCGACAATGCGTTCATCGCGGACTCGACTCGCGCGATCCTGCAAGCGGCCGGAGTGCAGAGTTTCATCGGCAGCCGCATCCAGGCCGACCAGCCGCCCAAGCTTCAGGAACTCTTCCAGAAAGCCGCGATCTTCGTTTCGGGCGTGAAGGGCAAGATCGGCGGGTTCAAATGGGACGTCGGTTATTCCTTTGGCGACACGCGGCTGAAGTCATCGCACTACGGCAATTTCAACAATCTGCGATATTATGCTGGCCTGGACGCAGTGAAGAATGCCCAGGGTCAGATCGTCTGCCGGATCACGATCACCAACCCCGGTCTGTTGGACGACTGTATTCCGTTCAATATCTTCGGCAACGGTTCGCCGTCCCAGGCGGCCTATGCCTATATCAGCCAGTCGGCCGACTTCGCCGTCCACCAGCAGATGCACATCGCCAATGCCAACATCTCGGGCAAGCTGTTCCAACTCCCGGCCGGCGACGTCGCGCTCGCCGTAGGCGCGGAATATCGCCAGCAGAATCTGGTTCAGACCTCGAACAGCGATCCCTCCAAACCGATCGACCTCACGGGCATCCGGACCAACACCAACCCGTTTCTGCTCAAGTTCAACTCGACCAACGTCGGCGCGACTTCCGCGCAGCAGAATGTCAAGGAAGCCTATTTCGAGCTCGCCATACCGGTGCTGAAGGACAAGCCGTTCTTTCGGGAGCTCAGCCTGAATGCCGCGGGCCGCTACACCGACTATTCGACCAGTGGCGGCGTCACGACCTGGAAGATCGGCGGAAGCTGGACGCCGTTCGCCGCGATCCGCTTCAGGGCAACGCGCTCGCGCGATATCCGGGCGCCTACGCTGAACGAGCTGTTTGCCGCGACCAACTCGGGCCAGGTGGCGTTTCTCGACGTCCACACCAACACCAACGCCCGCCTGACCACCATCCAGACCGGCAACCCGAACCTGACGCCCGAGCTGGCCGACACCTTCACGGTCGGCACCGTGATTTCGCCGGGGTTCGCGCCACGTCTGCAGCTGTCGGTCGATTACTACAAGATCAAGATCAAGGATGCGATCGGTACGCCGGATCAGAACCAGGTGTACAATGAATGCGAGAATTCGAACGGGACGGCGGAGGTCTGCAAGTTCATCATCCGGCCCTTGCCGTTTTCGGATCGCACCCCGGCGAACTTCCCGACCAAACGGCTGTCGTTCCCGATCAACCAGGCGGCGGTCGAGATCTCCGGGCTCGATTATGAACTTTCCTATCGTGCCGAGCTCGGCGGAGGCATCTTCAGCAACAGCTCCACGCTCGACATTCGGCTGATCGGCGGTCACTTGTTCGATTATCTGACCACCTCGCAAGCCGGCGCAGTCACGCAGCAATCCGACAATTCGGGAAACAACAGCCGCGACCGCGTCAATTTGGCTTTGAACTATCGCGACGGACCGATCAGCCTGTCCACCCAGACGCGCTACATCGGCAAGCGCAAGAAGACGCAGGATCCGGCGCTATTCTATGGAGCGGGCTTCACCAACGATATTCCGGATCGCATCTATACCGACGCCACGGCGAGCTACCGATTTGAACGCTATCGCGGCAAGTTCGAAGTCTATGTGACCGTCACCAACCTGTTCGATCAGGATCCGCCGCTCATCCCCGGCGGCGGCCAGCCGGGCCAGCCCTTTCCGACGAACACGCTGATCTACGATATCTTCGGCCGGACCTATACGGCCGGCATGCGCTTCCGCTTCTAGATCTCGGCAAGGCCGTTAAGCTCCTCCCAAACGGGTCGTTCGCAAGCGCGGCCCATTTTTTTGTCGGAAAGCGCGCGAACGCCAGCGTCGACTTCAGCGCAAGTCTTCGATCGCTCTCCGGGCCGGCTCGGCGGCTTCCGCGCGAGGGGCGCGAGCCTCGCCGCGTGCACTGTGCGCTGCTTCGCTGACAAAATCGTACAGCGCGCGCGCGGCGGGAGGCAGCTGGCGGCTGCTGAGATGAATCAGGCCATAGGTTTCGACGGGTGCCTGCAGCTTTACGTCGACTTTGCCCATCGCCTGGAACTTGGCGAAATAGCGGTACATGCTCTCGGGCACGATCGCCAAGGTGTCGGTGGTGCCCACGGTGGTCGCAGTGGCGATCATCGACGCCATACGCGTCGAATTTACCGGCAGCGGCAACCCGGCCGCATTGAAGGCCGCCTCGATCGACCGCAGTTCCGGGGCACCCGCCGGCGGCAGGATCCAGCGCTCGGAGAAGACGTCTTTGAGCGTCAGTTTTTGCTGGCGCAGGATCGGATTGGTGCTGCCGGCAACCACGACGGCGACGTCCTCGACCAGATGCGAATAGGTCAACGGCTCGGCGCTCACCGCTCCGGCGATGCTGCCGACGATGAAGTCGAGGCGCCCGGCGTTCAGTTCGGGCAGCAGCACGTCGGTAGTGCCGACGCTGAGCGACACTTCGACGGTCGGATAGGCCTCCGCCATGCGCGCGAGCGCCTGAGTCACGGGCGCCGGCACGGCGTGGATCACTGCGCCCACGCGCACATAGCCGGCAATGCCGTTCTGCAGGCCGTCGATGTCCTGCTGCATCTTACGCAGCTCGGCCAGAATGAAGCCGGCGTGGCGCGCCACCATCATCCCCGACGGCGTCGGCTTCATGCCGCGCGACTGGCGGATGAACAGCACCGCGTTCAGTGCTTCCTCGATTTCCTGCAGCAGCTTGGTGGCCGCCGGTTGCGACATGTTCAGCGCCGACGCGGCGTCGTGCAAATTGCCCGTGTCGACCAGCTTCAGCACCAGCGCCAGCTGGCGCATCTTGAAGCGGCCGTAGCGCGGAGTCACGCCGTCGAGGCATTCCGCCAGCATCGCTTCGAAATCGGTCTGCAGCGGCAGCGGGGCGCCCAGCACGCGCTTGGCCGGTTCGCTCCGCGAGAGACTGTCGAGCTCGCCGAAGTGCCGAATTCCCTGTCCGTCATGCATTTCCGCCTCCATCTATTCGACGACCTGGCGGGTCTCAGCCGCCGGCGCGGCCAGCCCGTGTTGAGCGCCTGTCTGGAAATGCGCGGAAGGGCCGCATTTCGATGCGACGCCGGCCCGCTTCCTCTCCAAGAATGTTTTTTCCATCATAGCGTTATCCCCTGCCGCGTCCACTGCACTGCACGATGGCAGATCGCCAGATTTCCGTAAGCCGCGCGGCTGCAAACCTGGGCAAAATCAAGTTTGCGGTGGGATTCACGACATGTGCGAACGCATCCATCAAAACCGCAGAGGCGCTGGCGCGCACCCTCGGCCGCGACCCCTCCGCCGGTGGTTCGATCTTGCGGGAATTGGCCGGCCGGCTTGACCACACGTCAGTGTGGGGAAAGGATCTCCGCCTACAGGCGGGAAGGTGCAATGGACCGACGGCAGTTTCTGGCGAGCGCCGCTTCGATGGGGCTTTGCGCGATCTGGGCACCACGATCCGCCGCGAAGCCCTCGCGCGTCGCATGGCGCGAGGATCGCGCCCACTATCCCCAGGGCGTCGCGTCGGGCGATCCGGACGCGCACAGCGTGGTGCTGTGGACACGGCGGCCCTTCGACCAGGGCTCCGGCCAGGCGCTGACGGTCGAAGTCGCGCTGGACGCGGACTTCCGGCGCGTCGTCGCCACGGCGCGCGCGCCGGTGCTGGCGGCCGCCGACTGGACATGCCGCGCACTCGTCGGCGGACTCTCGCCGGCGACGACCTATTGGTTCCGCTTTACCGACGACCGCGGCGCAGGCAGCCGGGTCGGCCGCACGATCACCGCCCCGAGCGACAGCGACTCGCGCCCGGTCCGGTTCGCGTTCGTCTCGTGCAACAGCGTCAACGAAGGCGCGCAGAACGCCTATCGCCGGATGATCTGGGAGGACGAACGCGCGCCCGCCGACCGCAAGCTCGGCTTCGTGCTCCACCTCGGCGACTTCATCTACGAAGTCGTCGAATATCCCGAGGAAGTGTCGCACCGCTATGCGCGCACCGTCTACGACCTCGGACACATCCCCGATGCCCGTAAGGTCGGCAATTTCCACGTCCCGACGACTCTCGCCGGCTATCGCCACGTCTATCGCGCGCATATCGACGACCCCGACATCCAGGATGCGCGCGCGCATTTCCCGTTCGTGTGCATCGGCGACAACCACGAATTCTCGTGGCAGGGCTGGCAGAGCTTCATCAAATATGGCGGCAAGGCCGAGCCCGCACAGCCGCTGCGCGTCGCCGCCAATCAGGCGTGGTGGGAATATATACCGTCGCGCGTGCGCAAGGCCTCGGGCGCCGCGCTCGACCAGTTCACGCCGCCCCCCGTGAGCGCGGCTCCGATCGAGACGTTCGACGATCACGGCTTCGCCACCGAGGCCAACAGCCGAACCGCGATCGCCAGCATGACCGCGTATCGCGCGCTCCGTTACGGCAAGCATGTCGATCTGATCCTGACCGACCTGCACAGCTACAAGATGGCGGACCCGACCGATCGGCCCGAGGCGGCCGCACTGGACTCGGGAGAGTATCCGGTCCTCCCGCAGGAGTGGATGGAGATCGTCGATGGCGGAAGGGACTATGCCGGTGGCAAGCCCCCCGTGACCATCGCGATCGGCGACAAATCGGTCCCGAATTATCGTAAGGACGAGCCCGCCTACACCGCGCTCGGCCGCGAGCAGAAGGCGTGGCTCAAGGCGCGGCTGACCCAGTCGACCGCGACGTGGAAGATCTGGGGCTTGACCAACGGCCCTCTGGAGGTGCGGACCGATCCGCAGAACCTTCCTGCGGGCATGGCGAAGGCGGCATGGCCGGGCAAGGATTTCGGCACTTTCCCCGGCGCCGATTTCAGCGGCGCGTTCGCCGAGCGCGCGGAGATCTACGATCTGGTCCGCGACTCGAAAGTGTCGGGCTTCGTCACCGTCTCGGGCGACCGCCACAGCTTCTGGGCGGGCTATGCCGCGCCGAAGCTGCCGCCGGCCGGGTTCGATCCGGTGGGCCTCAGCTTCATCACCGGCTCGATCTCGGCGCCGGGCATGGCCGAATCCGCCGAATATTATCCGAAGGACTATGCCTTCCGCCCGCTGTTCGTGCGCCAGGCGGAGGGCGCCGCGCCCGAGGCGGTGATCAACCTGACGCTCAAGCGCGGCGTGCGCGCGGCGCTCGAATATGTCGCGAGCGGCGACATCGCCAAGGCCCGCGCGCTCACCAACCCCGATGTCGCGCCGCATGTCGATTTCGTCGACATGGCCGGGCACGGCTATGCCGTCGTCACGGCGGGCCCCGACGCGATCGACACCGAATTCGTCTGCATCGTCCGCCCGATCACGCGCGCGACGACGCCCGACGGCGGCCCGCTGCGCTACCGGGTATCGCATCGGGCAAGGCTGTGGCAGCCCGGATCGGCGCCAAAGCTTGAACAGCGGGTGCTCGAAGGGGACGCGAAGCTGTCGGTCTGAGCGTTGGGACGGCCGGCGCGATCCGCCAAGTGGCACGCGCTGGGCCGCTACAACTTCATCCGGAAGCCGAGCGAGAACGTCCTGTCGTACCGCGCGAGCACGGTCGGGAACAGCAACGCGTTCATATCGCCGTCGCCGGCATGTTCGCGCTGGTAATTGTCGAGCAGGTTGGTGGCATCGAACGACAGCGTGACGTTCTTGTTGATGCGGAAATTGGCCGAGAAATCCATGTTCACGCGCGTGCTCGCATAAGCCGCCTGGGGCTGCGCACCCGTCGCGAAATCGGCGACCCGATAGGGCGCGTTCCAGGTGTAGGACAGGCGTAGCGAGACCGGGCCGCGCTCGTAGATGCCCGATGCGTTCACATGATATTTTGCGACGTTGTTGAACGGCGCCTCGATATAGGTCGCGTTGACGTCCCAGCCGAACCCCTTGAACGCGCCTGGCAGGAAGTCGAGGAACTGCGAATAGCCGGCCTCGACGCCCTTGATGTTGGCGTCCTGGAAGTTCTCCGGGCGGGACAGGATGTAGTTCAACCCTTCGATCACGACATTGCTTTGGCGCGTCTGGATGTACCCCTTCACCTGGCGGTAGAAGAGCGACACGCCGATGTGATTGGCGCCGTGCCAATAATAGGTCAGGTCGAGGTCGTAGTTGGTCGACTTGACCGGCGTCAGATCGGCATTGCCGCTCGACGCGGTTCCGAGCAGCGTCGCAGTGGCAGCGCTGACGTTGAGGCCGGGGTTGAGTTGCGTGAAGGTCGGCCGCGTGACCGTGCGGCCGGCGTCGGCGCGCAGATACAGGCCGTCGACGATCCTCAGGCGCAGGTTCAGGCTCGGCAGCCACTGCGTGTCCGACTTGATCGCCTTGGCCGGAGTGTAGACGAGGCAGGTAACGCACGTCGCGTTGGCGCCCTGCGTCGGCGAAAGCGTCGGATCCAGCGGGACGTACTTCTGCGTGAAGGCGTTTTCCGTGAGCGTCGTGCGGATCACGCGAAGACCGACGTTGCCGTCGAGTTCCATGCTGCCGAGCATCGTGCCGAAGTTCGCCTTCACATAGCCAGCGTTGCTGGTTTCGGTGACGTCGAAGTGGTTGGTCGGCACAAAATCGAACGGCCCGCTATAGCCGAACAAATTGCGCATCTTCTCGGCATTATCCCACAGCCAGTTGGGATCCAGGTTGACCCAGCTATTGGTGCCATATTTGCCGTCGAAGAAGCTGCCCCGCGACTGGTGATACGCGTTCATGCCCAGCGAGCCGTAGGAAATGCCCCCGACGAAGCGCTGCGTGGCCGCGCTGAACGGTTGCGGCCCGGATTGCGCACGGTAGGCAGTGCACGCCTGGCTGTTGAGCGCGGCGAGGCGGTATTTCTGATAGGCATTCGAGCCGTCGCCGGTGGTGAGCGCGCAATTGAGGCCGGTGAAGGCGTTGTCGCTGATCGCGCTGCGCGTATTGTAGCGATAGCCGGCGTCGATCGAGCGGAGGAACGATTCGTCGGAGACCTTGTAGGCCAGGTCGATCCGCCCCGACCATTCGTGGCCGCTGCGCGGATTGCGCGTATCGTACCATTGATCGAGGTAGTTGTTCGGGCTCATCTGCGGATTGCCCGGCTGGTCGACAAACACGCCTCCGTCGTTGGCCGGATTGAGCGTGACGATCAACCCGTTGGGCTGCGACGCATAATTATATTGGGCGTCCATGATGTACGCCCAGACCTTGTCCTTGGAATGCGTGTAGTTCCCCTGCGCCTTGATGGTCAGTCTGTCGTTCACGTTCCAGGTCAGGCCCGTGGCGATCTGCTGCGTGTCTTCGCGCGTGCGGCGATCCTGCATCGAAGTCAGGCCGAAGCAGCCGCTGGGGAGCACCTGGCCGATGTTGGTGCCGGGGAAGGGCTTGGTCTCCGCCGCGTTGGGGCAGGTGCCGAGCAGGAGCACGTTCACGTCGACCGGCGCCTGGTTGCGCAGCTGCGAATAGAAATAATCGACATAGAGTTCGACGTTGGGGCTCGGCGCCCATTGCAGCGAGGCGCTGAGCGCGGCGCGTTCGATCTGGGTGTCGGCCTGGGTGAGCGTGACGGTGCTGGGCGTCGCGACGGCGCCGGCAGCGACGCCGGTGCCCGGGCCGCTGCCCGCGCCGGGGACGCCCGCGCGGCGTAGCGTGCTCTGGTTCTGGGCGATGCGATCGGTGCTGACGAGGCGCTTCTGGTACGAGAGGTTCACCAGCGCGCCGATCTCGCCGATGCCGGTATTCCACCGGTCGCTCGCGAGGATGCTGGCGTTCGGCGCCCACTTCATCGACAGCGAGCCGTAAGTGGCCTTGACGCTGCCGGCGAGCTGCGGCCGCTGGAAGTCGAACGGACGGTGGAGCGAGACGTCGATCAGGCCGGCGATGCCGCCTTCGATGTCGTCGGCCGAAGATGCCTTTTTGACGTCGACGCGCGCCAGCAGTTCGGCGGGCAGGTCGGGCAGCGAGACGAAACGGCCTGCGCTCGAGAACAGCTGCCGGCCGTTCAGCGTCGTCGCGATATCCGGCAGGCCGCGGATCAGGACGACGCCGGGCTCGACATTGTTGCGGATGATCGAGACGCCGGTGACATGCTGCAATGCCTCGACGACGTTGTTGTCGGGGAGCTTGCCGATGTCTTCCGCGACGATCGACTGCTGCAGCTGCGTGGCGGTTCGCTGAAGCGTCAGCGCGCTGCCGACCGAGGCGCGGACGCCGGTGACGACGATCAGTTGCTCGGTCTGTGCGCTGGTCTGTGGCGAATTGGCAGACTGGCCTGCCGAAGGCGTCGCCGAGCTTTGCGGTTCTGCCTCTGCCGGTGCCGACGAAGCAGTCGCGCTCTGCGCCACCGCTGGGTTTGCTCCCATCGCCGTCACCAGCGCGCCAAACCCAATCCCCAGAAGAGTAGACGCGCGCCGACGCGCACGTGTTTCTACACCCGCCATTGGATCCTCCACCTGATACTGCACGCTTATTTGCGTTTATTGTTGGTTCTCGGCCGTGTCAGGACTGATTTCTAACGTCCTGCATTGCGGAAGCAGTATCCGGAGATTGCGCGTTTGTAACAAATTGTACTTTCGTACTGGCCGATCAGGATCCGTTATCAGTCATAAGAATCCTACCGATGCGGCGCGACGCGGATGCGGCGCTCGGTGTGCTCGGAAGCGGGCGATCGACCGCGAGCACGCAAGAGGAACCGGCGCAACGCGGGCTTTTTGGGGTATTTCGGGTTGGCGAATCGATGGTCGGCGTGTTCGCACCCTGGCGCACCGGCTGTCGGCAACGCTTGCAGGATCGATCACGTTGGTGGATCGCTCCGAACGATATTCGAATTGGTTGAGGTTCGAGTCACGCTCCACTGTGACGGCTGGACATTGGCGCCGGATAAGCGTTCGATTGCGTCGATCCGCACTGCACCGTTAGTGGCTGGGTCGGCTGCGCTACTCGAACATGCGCCGCGCTCGATACGAATGACTACAAGGCAGATGGCGATGGCGAGAATAGTCGGATGGTTGGCTGCTCTGCTCGTGCTGGCCGCCGTGCCGGTCGTCGTGCACGCCGGGCCGCGCTACGCCGTTCGGACCCAAGGCGACGTGGTGCGGCTGCGCGACGCGCAGGCCGACATCGTCGTTTCGGTGCTCACGCCCGCCAGCAACGCCTATGAAATGGTCATCAAGGGCCACGATGTGCTGCGCATGACGATCCACTCCGTCGATGAGATGCGCGCCAATCCGGGGCTGAACGGCATCCCGCTGCTGGCGCCCTTCGCCAACCGTCTCGATGGCACCTGGTTCTTCGCCAACGGCAGGAAATATAATTTCGACCTGGAGAATGGCACGGTCCGCGGCCCCATTCCGATCCACGGCTATGTGTCGGGTGCATCTTCCTGGAAAGTCGTCGAGGCCAAAGCGGACGCGCGCGGCGCCTGGATCACCGAGAAGCTCGAGTTCTACCGGAACCCGCTCTACATGCAGAATTTCCCGTTCGCGCATGTGCTGACCATGACCTACCGCCTGAGCAGTGGCGCGCTGGAAGTCCGCCTCAAGATCGACAATCTGGCGAACGAGCCGATGCCGGTCTCGGTCGGCTACCATCCCTATTTCTGGCTGACCGACAGCAATCGCAGCGATTGGACCCTGAGCGTCCCCGCCGCTACCCATTGGGAACTGGCCGACACCAAGATCCCGACCGGCAAGACCGACGCTGCCGACGCTTTCTGGGGCGGCGATCGCCACCGGGTGCCGCTCAGCCGCTCCGCCAGCCGCACGATCGACGACATATTTTCGGATCTCGAGCGCGACTCCACGGGCCGCGCCACGGTCCACCTGCAGGGCAGGCGGCAAGGTGTGTCGGTGATCCTGGGCCCCAAGTTCAAGACCGTGGTGATCTACTCGCCGGCCGCACCTCCGCCGCCGCGTCCGGCGAATGCCCCTCCGGCCGGCCCGCGCCCGCCGGCCCCGCCGCCCGTCAGCAAGGGCCCACCTGTCCCGCTCAGCGCGACCCATCACTCGCCCGTCCCGCCGGAACGCGGCTCCGTCGCGATCGAGCCGATGGCCGCCATCACCAACGCGTTCAACGCCGCGCAGGAAGGGACCTATCAAGAACTGCAGAGCATCCCGCCCGGCGGTTCGTGGGAGGAAAGCTTCTGGGTCAAGCCGACCGGCTATTAGGGCTGCCGTTCGTTCACCTGACTCTGTTTTGTCGCGGTGTTTGGGTGCGCAGATTCTTGCTTCATTATAGCTGCAAGTTTGGCCTTCAGCTGGTCGTCCGTCGGCGCGAGGTCGACAGCCCTTCTGTAAGCAGCGACGGCCTCCCCGCTATCGCCCTTGCGCAGGTATAAATCGCCGAGGCTGCCATAGACCCAGGCGTTGTCCGGGAAATTGCGAAGGTTCAGGCGCGCCATCGCGATCGCGTCCTCCACCTTGCCCCTGCGCAGGAATTCGTCCGCCCAGTCGTTCACAAGCCCGAGCGGCGGCTGCACCGCATAGCCCAATCGGTTGGAAATGGCCGCGTAATGGCGTCGGATCGAAGACGGTGAGCGGTTCTCTTCCGGCGCGTTCCACCGCGGATAGAGGAATCGAAGTCCGTCGTAATAGGTCTTCGCCGCGATGCTCCCGTGCGTCTCGTTGGGGTAGAAGACGTGCGACCATTCGAAACTGGGGCCTTTGGCGGCGCCGAGCCCATGGAGGAACCGCTTCACATAAGATGAAAAGCGTTCGCTCTCCGGCGAGTCGGCGACGAACAGGAATTTCTTGGCCGCGCCGGATGGAGGCAGGCGCTTCGCGATCGCGCGCAGATACGCTCCATTATCCCACCAGAGCGAGGGGCTCACTGCCAGATAGGCATTGAACATGTCCGGACGAGCAGTCAGTGCTTCAATGGCGCTCAGTCCCCCGACGGAATGCCCGGCCAGGATCTTGAACGGTGCCGTTTGGTAGTTTTTCTCGACAAACGGCATGACCTCTTCACGCAGGAAGCGAAGAAACTTGTCGCCGCCGCCACTCGGTTGCAGCCACGAATTCGGATCCGCGTCGCGCTTGCCCCTATTGTCGTAGAGCGAATGCGTCGGCGTGAGGTCGCGAATACGCTGTCCGTTGCCCTCGATGCCGACCACGAGCATCGCCGGCAGCTGCTCGTTGTAGGCGGACATGTACTTCACCATCCCGGCGACCATCGACATGTCGTTTTCTTCGAGCAGGTAAAGGACGGGATATGCAGGAAGGATGTTTCCGCCGACGCTGTCGGGATTGTAGATAAAGAGCTTGCGGTCCTCGTGCAGGACGCTGGAATGGATCACGAAGACGTCGGCGACGACGTACTGGGAAGACGGCTCCTCCGCGAGAACTGGTGATCCCACCAGGAGACAAAATAGCGCCGCACCAAACAGACAAAATGCTCGCATCGTCCTTCCTTCGCGCTCGGGTTGGCAGGCGCCGACGGGCATCGGCAATTGCTGAGCTGGTCCCAATTATCGGTTGCGCAAATCCCGGCTGATGGCTCGCAGTTCGACAAGATGCTGGGGCGAAGGGAGCGAGCCGCCCTGTCGGACGGCTCGGACGAACTCGGGCGTGACGTTGAGAGCCTTCAATTGCACGAGCGTTTCGACCGGCAGATTCCGGTACCCGAGACGCTCGAAACTGGCGATGAAGTCGGGCGTGATCGACATCGCTTTGAGCTGGATCAGCTGGTCTGGCCGGAGCTGCGCATAGCCGGCACGAGCGTAGCCGCCGATGAATTCGGGCGTGATCTTGAGCGCTGCAAACTGGATGAGTGTGTCGAGCGTCGCCAAATGGTAACCGGCATCGCCCAAGGCGCGGAGGTAAGCGGGCGTCACGCCGACGGCCGTCAGCGCCATGAAATTCTCGATCGAGGGTGTCGGATATCGCGCCGCCGCGAGAGCATCGAGCAGGCCGCGGTGTGCGTTGACCGAGATCAGGCCATAGGCTTGCTCATCGGTCGGTCGTTGCATTCCGCGCTTGACCAGGTACGCCGCGAACCCGGCGTCCGGCACAAGACCGCAGGTTCCGCTCGCTGTCGCATGGCCGGCAGTTCCGACACAGTCGATGCGGCCTGCTTCCCGCGCGATCGTAAAGCGGATCGGGCGAACGACGGTACCATTGAGTTCCGCCACATCGAGACCGGCAAGCTCCGATCCCCGGAACGTTGAATTCCAGTCGTTATCCCACTTGCCATCCCGGTGCTGGTGGAACCTGATCTGCACGCGATCCGGATCGCGGATCGGCTCGATCGTGAATGCCACCGGCGGCGCAGAACCAGCAAAGCAGCTGGGGGTGGATGCGAGGGCTGTCAGAAACAGGGATGCCACGAAGACCAAGAGTCGGCGCATTGCACGTCTCCTTCCGGAAGGTGGACAAAGTTCGCCCGTCCGCCCGGCGAGGGCGTTCGAAGCTCGGGAAATTGAAACAGGCGCAGTTGGCCGGACGGCGGCTGGATCAGCGGCCGTTTTCCTCACTGACCGTCAATCGACGATCTGTCGTTCCCGCGGCGGCGGTTTGGTCAGCATGACGCACACTCTCCTCGCTACATTTGTAGCGTATGCTACATTTGTAGCGGGAGTTCAAGCGCAAACTTTTCACAGGTGCGCAGGTGCCCGATCGGCGGGCCTGAAAGGGTCGTCGCAGGCGTCGCGCGTTCTGCGGCCCGATGCAGCACGCGTGCGCAGTCGAGCACGCCCGTCAGTTCAGGCTTGTTCTCGGAGCGCGTGGCCCACCAAGCGCGATTGCCTTGAACTCATACTCGTCTGCCAGGCGCTCGAGCGTATCGGCTGTAGCGTCGTCCGGAACCCCGCGCGCCAGGCGGCGTGCACGCTCGGCCTGGATCCACAGCTCGGCGGCCTGGGAGACGTCGGTAACGTCGATCAGGATATTGACCGCACCGATCAGCGCACCGTCTTTCACGATCGGCGTCGGATAGGGCATGAAGGTCACCTGGCTACCATCCGGACGCTTCGCAACCGCCGTCAGGCCACGGATCTCGCGCCGCTCCTTGATCGCGGTCGCCATCGGGCATTCGTCATGCGGCAGGTACTGGCCGTCCATCGTAAACAGCTTCCACGTCACGCACCAGCGATCGGCGCGGACCTCGGGGGTGCGACCAGCGAAGGCGATGCAGGCAGGATTATAATAGGTGACCAATCCGTCGGCGTCGGTGACGTACAGCGGCGCAGTGATCTCGTCGAGCGCCGCGAGGAGTTCCGCGTCACCTTTCCCGAGCACTTCCAGGGCCTGTCGGATCATGTCCTCGGGCGTTGCAGAAACTTCGTCCATCACGTCGACCTAACCGACCTCGTCCGGGCCATTTCGAGGCAGTACCTTGGCGAAGGGCTTTGACCACGGCACAGTTCAGGCGTCGAACGCGCGACGCCAGAAGGAGTTGCCTTACACGTCGTCGAGAACGTCGCGGACCTTTCCCGCCAAATCGCTGAAACTGAAGGGCTTTGTTATCAGTTTGACCCCCTTGTGCAGTCGGCCCTGGTGGATGATGGCGTTGCGCGCATAGGCGGTCGTGAACAGCACTTTCAGGTCCTCCCGAAGTTCGCGCGCCTTTGCCGCAACCTGCGCGCCGGTCATTCCGCCCGGCAAGACTACGTCCGTGAACAACAGGTCGACACGCGTCTGTCGCTCCAGAAGTCGTAGCGCGGATGGGCCATCATGCGCCTCGACGACGCGGTACCCTAGCTCGCGAAGGCATTCGACCGAATAGGTCCGCACGTCGTCGTCGTCTTCGAGCACAAGGATTGTCTCTTCGGTGCTTCCCTCGGCGATCGGACCCACGTTCGCAGCCTCTTGTTCAATCTCCGCGCCTCGTAGCCGTGGCAAGTAGATCTTGACCGTGGTGCCTTGGCCCAGCTCAGAGTAGATCTTCACATGGCCGCCCGATTGTTTGACGAAACCATAGACTTGGCTGAGGCCGAGGCCCGTTCCCTTGCCGACAGGCTTGGTGGTGAAAAAGGGCTCAAAGGCCGCCGCGAGGGTCTCGGCGTCCATGCCCGTGCCGGCGTCGGACACCGACACCACTACATATTGGCCCGGGACCACCTCGGCATGGCTCGCGGCGTAGCCTTCGTCGATATGGGCATTGGCGGTCTCGATCGTCAGCTTGCCTCCCTCGGGCATGGCGTCGCGCGCGTTGACCGCCAGATTGAGAATGGCCGACTCCAACTCGTTCGCATCGATTTCGACCTGCCAAAGTCCGGCGGCCTGAACCGACTCGATGATGATTGCCTCGCCGAGCGTTCGTTGCAGCAGCTCCGACACGCCACCCACCAGGCTGTTGATATTGACGGGTTTGGGGTCAAGCGGCTGACGGCGCGAGAAGGCCAATAGTCTCTGCGTCAGGGTGGCCGCCCGCGTCGCGCCCTTCATGGCATTAGCAGCGGATCGCTGAAGTCTGCCGGAGTCGTCGCCAAGGGCGCGCTGCAGGGTTTCAAGATTGCCGATGATGATCTGCAGGAGATTGTTGAAGTCGTGGGCCACGCCGCCCGTCAGTTGGCCTACCGCCTCCATCTTCTGCGATTGCCGAAGTGCCTCCTCGTTGCGGCGCAACGCTTCCGTCCGCTCGGTGACTTGCTGCTCGAGCGTCGCGTTCAGCTGTTGCAAGGCCTCCTCGGCGCGGCGGCGCTCGGCAATCTCGCGCCGCGCTGCCTCCGCGAGCCTCGCGTTGTCGATCGCGATCCCCGTCTCGGCCGCGAGGCTAGCCATCCCGCGTTCCGAGCGGTCATCGAACATGCCGGCCGCGGAATGGCCGAAGAAGAGACCGCCAAGCACCTCGCCCGAGCGCGAGAATACCGGCACCGCCAAATAGCTGCGTACGGGAAGATGGCCTTCAGGCATTCCGGCGCGCGGAGCATTGTGCCCGTATCGCGGGTCCTGCGTGATATCGTCCGAACGCACGATGCCTTCGCCGTTGAAGGTGGGGGCGAAGACCGCCGTGTTGCGCGGCATTGGGAATTTATCGAATGCCGCTCGCGGAGCGCCGGACAAGGTGTAGAGCGTGTAGCGTTCGCCTCCCTCGTCTTCCACATTGTAGAAGAACGCTCCAAACTCGGCCCCGGTGAGCTCGACACCGGCGTCGGTCACGAGCTGAACCAGACGATCCAGGTCCGGCTCGCGGTTGAGGGCTGAACCCGCACGCTGCAGGATGCCGAGAACTCTGGTTTCCTCGTGAAGGGCGTCTTCGGCTCGCTTCCAGGCTGTCCGATCGCGAATGACTTTGACGAATCCTTGCTTCGACCCGTCGCCATCGCGGATCGGCGCCATTTCGCCGGCGACCCAGATGCGCTCGCCGTCTTTGCGGATGCGCCACCCTTCCTGCCCGCCGCGCCCGTGGATTTCTGCGTCCCGGATTTCGGCGGCCAGTCGTCCGGCGAGGAGATCTTCCTCCGGAAAGAGGCGATCGAGCGGCTCGCCCCGCATCTCCGTTTCAGACCATCCAAGGAGGCGCTCGGCCCCGGCGTTCCAAGAGGTAACCCGTCCCCCGGGATCGAGGGTAACAATGCCGGTATCGATCGCGCTGTCGAGGATCATCGACAGCGTTTTGTCGCTCAGTGCGACCATTCTTTAGCGCTCATTGCCTCTACCCAATACGCCACATTGCCATTTAGCAAGGCTACGCCCCGCGGCCGAACCGTGGAGTCGAGACCTGCCTGCTCCGCGCGGCAAGCTCAACGCCCGAAACGATCGAAAGGCTCACTATCATTTGCTGCGGTGAAAAGTGGGGCGGATTTTTTCGCTCGCGCCGTCGGACCGCGCCCATGGCGCGCAATGATTAGTGCGGGCTCGCCCCGGCCCCGATGCCCGCACGCGCGGATTGAAATGTAGGAAAATGCCTCCTACTCGAACCGCATGGAACAAACAAGGAACATATGTCCATCCCCTTGCCGAATGGCCGACCGGATGGCCGGCGCGTCGCATTTCGGCGGGGGAGACGCGCGAAACGAATGGCGGCCGTCAACTTCGTCAACTTCGTTGGATTTTCAGGCAGCGCCTCGCTTCGAGCAATATCGTACAAACATATGTAATAGCTTTCTTTTCGAAGCTACCGATGTTCATTCCCGCGCCTGGCGCGAATTCGGCTCACCCAGCCCCTGCCGCCGCCAGCGATTCGCGCACGCGCGCCAGTGCGGCGCGCTGCGGGTCGGTCTCGCCGAGCAGCGCGAAGGTGCCGGTGAGCGCGAACACGCAGTGGCCGTGCACCGTCGCGACCAGCGAGCGGGCGAGGCCTGGCGCCCGCCCGGCGCGGTCCGCGGGAAGCACGCGGCGGATCTCTTCCTCGACGATGCCGGTGAGTTCGCCGCGTTGCGCGCGATAGGCGTCGGGCAGGATCTCGCCGCTCGGCAGGCGATGGTCGTAGATTGCCATCCACAAATTGGGATTGGCCGCGGAGAAAGCGAAATAGCCTTCGACCAGCACGGCGATGCGATCCTGCGGCCCTTCGGCGAGCCGATCGCGCACCATCTTCGCCCACAGGGTGAAGGTGCGGCTGTTGATCGCCATCACCAGCCGATGGTGGCTGCCATAGACGTTGTAGATCGTGCCGATCGAATAGCCGATGCGCTTGGCGACTTCGCGCGCCGAGAAGCCGGCATAGCCCACCTCGGCCATCAGCTGATGCCCCTCGGCGAGGATCAGGGCCTCGAGCTCGGCACGCGTATGATCGGAACGGCGACCCATCAGCGCGCCATAGGAAGGTAATTGAACACCGTCCAATTCTTTTATTGAACACTGTTCATTTATACGCTATCGCGCTGCCACTTCGCCCGTGGAGGCCGGAATGGACCTGATCGCCTGGATCCTGTTGTTGACGTTGCTTGCACTCTGGTTGCGGCTGCGCCACCGCGTCGGCGAGCTCGAGCGGCACATCGAGGTGCTGTTGCGCTCCGCGGCGCCCGCCCTGCCCACTGCGCCGGCCGCCCCCACGCCGGAGCCCGTGGCCGAGCAGCCGGAGCCCGTCGCAGCCCCACCACCAGTTCGTGAACCCGAGCCGCTGTCCGCGCCCGCGGCAACCCCGCGTCGCGCGGCGGCGACACGCGGGCTCGGTTTCGAGGATATTTTCGGGCGCTATCTGCCGATCTGGGCGGGCGGCATCACGCTGATCGTCGCGGGCGTGCTGATCGTCAAATATTCGATCGACGCCGGACTGCTCTCGCCGGCGGTGCGTGTCGTTGCAGGAATGGTGTTCGGCGGCGCGCTGATTGCCGGAGCCGAAGCCGCGCTGCGCGCCGAGCGTTTGGTGCGCGACGCGCGCGTGGCGCAGTCGCTCGCCGGCGCGGGAGTCGCGACGCTCTATGCCGCGATCCTGGTCGCCACGCATCTCTATCATCTGATCCCGCCGGGCAGCGCCTTCGCCGGGCTCGTCGCCGTCACCTTGCTTGCCGCGGGGTTGTCGCTGCGCTTCGGCGCACCGAGCGCAGTGCTTGGACTGGTCGGTGGACTTGCCGCGCCGGCGCTGGTCGGCGCGCAATCGCCCAATGTCCCACTACTCGCGACCTATCTCGCGTTCATCGTCGGCGGACTTGCGGCGCTCGGCCGCGCACAGCGCCGGCCATGGCTCGGCGGGTTCGCGATCCTCGGCGGGTTCCTGTGGAATATGCTGCTGGTGCTCGGCGGCGCGCACGGCTCCGACGCAGTGCTCGCCGCCGGACTGTTCACACTGCTGCTCGCCATCGGCTTCCCGCTGCTGCTGCGCGGTGCGACCAGCCCCATGGCGCGCCTGGCCGCAGCGATCGTCGGCTGCGTGCAAATGGCGGCACTGGTCGCGACCGGCGGATTCGCCGGGCTCGACTGGGCACTCTATGGCCTGATCGCCGCGGCCCTGGTCTGGCTCGCGCGCCGCGAGCAACTGCTCGCCGATGCGCCGCTTGCGGGGATCGCGGTAGGCTTGATCCTGACATTGCTGTGGCAAGCGCCCGATGGCCCGTTGCTTGCCGCGGTGCTTGCAGGCGGCGCGCTGATCCATGCAGGAGCGGCGCTGGTCCGGCTGTGGCGCAGCGACGGCCGACTCGGCGACGCCGCGCAGATCGCACTTGCGGCGATCGGTATCGCTGGCGTGCCGTTCGCGCATTTTCATGGAATCGCGAGCAACTGGCAGCTTGCGGCGCTCGCGCTGACCGGCGCCGCGCTCGCCAGCGGCGCCGCGGCGCTCGGCTGGCATCGGCCGGCGCGCACTGCCGACGCGCGCTTCGCAATGCTGTCGCTCACCGCGGTGGCACTCGGACTGATGGCGGCGGCGCTGGTGACGCCACAGACGGCATGGAGCCCGATCACTGCGGTCGCCGCGCTGTTGACCCTGCTGCTCGCACGGCGCGCCGGCGATGCGCGAGTCGAGACCGGCGCGCAGGCGCTCGCCGTGCTCGCGCTGATGCTGCTGCCCTCGCTGCCGGTCGATCATGCGCTGCTGCAGGCCGTTGGCATCGCGCAACCGCTTCCCAACTTCGCCGACCTGGCCCGCTGGCCGGTAGTCGCGCTCGCCGCCATCGGGTTCGCGCGCGAATCGAGCGCGGCGGTGGTCCGCTACCTGGCCGCCGGCGCCGCCGCCGCGCTCGGCTATGTCGCCGTCGCGCAGCTCGTGCCCGTGGCGGGGCTGCCGCTCGTCTCCGCCGCAACGCTCGCGGCGCTCGCCCTCGTGCCGCTGCGCGACACGCGCCGCGCCGCCGCGCTGGGCGTCACTGGCGCGATCGCCGCGGGCTGGGCCGTCGAGCCGCTGCTCGTCTGGCTGGCCGCCGGCGGTGCCGCGCTGGCCGGCGCACCTTTGCTCGTGCGGCTGCCGGTGCCGTCCGTTGCACTCATCCATCTCGGTGCGCCGGCGCTGGCGCTGGCGTTGACCTTGTGGCGCCGTGCCGAACCCAAGGGCACGCGCGCCGCACTGATCGGCGTGGCGGCCACGCTCGGCGTGATTACGCTGCACATCCTGTGGAAACAGCTGTTCGCGATCGCGACGCCGCAAGCCTTTGCAGCCTGGGGCATGGCCGAGCGCAGCCTGTGGGAAATGCTGCTGCTGGGTGCCGCGTTCGGGGCAATGCGACTGGCATGGACGCGCACTGCGCTCACACTCGCCGGCGCCAGCCTTGTGCACTTCCTCTGGTTCACGCTGGTGCTGCACGATCCCTTATGGGCGGCGCAGGCAGTCGGCCCGTGGCTGCTGCCCGCCTATGCCTGTGCCTGGCTCGCGGCAGCGCTGATCGTGCGGCTCGTCGGCCACCCTGCCGCGCACCGCATCGAGACCGGCGTTCGCATCGCGCTCATCCTGTTCTTCGCCGCTTCGGCACTGCGCCAGCTCTTCCACGGTTCGATGCTCTCCGCCGGACCCGCGCTCCAGGCCGAAGACATTGGCCGCTCGCTACTCGCGATTGCGATCGCGCTCGGCTTCCTGCGCTGGGGCATCGCGCGCGGCGACCGCGACTGGCGCATCGCGTCGCTGGTGCTGATGCTCGCGGCAGTGGGCAAGGTGTTCCTGTTCGACGCAGCCGGGCTCGAAGGCTTGCTGCGCATCGGCTCGTTCGTCGCGCTCGGATTCAGCCTGATCTTGGTCGGCTGGATCTACAGCCGCTTCCTGCCTGATTCGCGCGCCACCGGAACGCTGGACGCGGCCGACAACTTCGACGATCACACGCGGGGGTAAGCCACATGTCCGCACCTGACTTCTCGTTGCTCGCCAAACGCCGGTTCGGCCCATTGTTCGTGGTGCAGTTCATCGGCGCGTTCAACGACAACGCCCTGCGATACTCGATGCTGTTCCTGGTGAACTTCTCGCTTTCTGCGGGGGATTCGGCGTCAGCGGCCACGCTGGGGGCGATCGCGACCGGCCTGTTCTTCGTCCCCTATTTCCTGTTCTCCGCGCTCGCGGGCCAGATCGCCGACGCCTGGGACAAAGCGAAGCTGATGCGCCTGGTGAAGGCCGCCGAGATCCTGTTCATGGCGATCGGCCTCGCGGGCCTGTGGCTCGAATCGGTGCCGCTGATGTTGACGGCCTTGTTCCTGATGGGCTGCCACTCGACGATTTTCGGCCCGGTCAAATATTCGATCATGCCGCAGCACCTCGGCTCGCACGAGATCGTCGGTGGAACCGGGCTAATTGAAGCCGGGACCTTCCTTGCGATCCTCTGCGGTCAGCTGCTGCCCAATTTCGTCGATGCGCCGTGGCAGGCCGGGCTGGCCGCCACCTTGCTCGCGGTCGTCGGCCTGCTCGTTAGCCTGGCGATCCCGCCCGCGCCGTCGGTCAGCGTGGTGAAGGTCGATCGCAATCCGTTGCGCAGCACCTGGCACGTGCTCAAGACCGCGCATGATGGACGCGGCATCTGGTTGTGCATCCTCGGCATCAGCTGGTTCTTCGCGGTCGGCGCCGTGCTGCTCAACGACTTCGCACCACTGGTCTCGAACACGCTTGGTGGCGGAAAGCATGTCGTCACGCTGTTCCTGCTGATCTTCTCGGTGGCGATCGCGCTCGGCTCGGTCGCCGTCAACACGCTGCTGCGTGGCGAGGTGTCGGCGCGCTACGTTCCCGTCGCGGCGCTGCTGATGGCCGGCTTTATGATCGACCTGTGGCTTTCGACCGGCAGCTATGTCGCGGCCAAGTCGGATGCGACGATCGCCGAGTTCGTGCAGTCCGCCGGCAGCTGGCGGGTCCTGATCGACCTTGCCGGCCTCGCCTTCGCTGGCGGTATGTTCATCGTGCCGCTCTACGCGATCCTGCAGACCAACAGCCCGGTCGCCGAGCGTTCGCGCGTGATCGCGGCTAACAATATCGTCAACGCCATCGTCGCGGTGATCGTGATGGTCGTGGTGGCAGCCATGGCGCGCGCCGAATTCTCGATACCAGCCGTCATCGCCACCATGGGCTTTGCCACGCTGGTCGTCGCGCTGGTGTCGTGCTGGCTGCTGCCGGAAACCGTGATCAAGTCGACGCTGCGTACCTTGCTCCGGCTCGCCTATCGCATCGAGCTGCACGGCGCCGAGAACATGCCGCAACCAGGCGAACGCGCAGTGGTGGTGGTCAACCATGTCTCGTGGCTCGACGGGCTGCTGCTCGCGGTATTCCTGCCCGGCAAGCCGGTGTTCGCGGTGCACACTGCGGTCACCCAGCGCTGGTGGATCCAGCCCGCGCTCAAGCTGTTCCGCGCCTTTCCGGTCGACCCGACCAATCCGATGTCGACCAAGGCGATGGTCCGCGCGGTCAAGGACGGCAACACTTTGGTGATCTTCCCCGAGGGCCGCATCACCGTCACCGGCGCGCTGATGAAAGTGTTCGACGGACCCGGCATGGTCGCCGACAAGGCCGATGCGCCGATCATCCCGGTGCGGATCGATGGCGCGCAGTTCACGCCCTTCTCGCACCTGCGCGGCAAGGTGCGGTTGCGGACGTTTCCGAAGATCACACTCACCGTGCTGCCGCCGCGGCGCTTCGCGATCGAGGGCGAAATGCCTGCGCGCGAGCGGCGCGCGATCGCCGGGCGCCGGCTCTACGACGAAATGAGCACGATGATCTTCGCGACATCGGACCTGGAGCGGACCTTGTTCCAGGCGCTGATCGACGCAAAGGACATCCATGGCGGCAAGGCGGCCGTGGTCGAAGACGTGCGCCGCGTGCCGCTGACCTACAAACGGCTGATCACGGGGAGCCTCGCGCTCGGCGAGCTGCTCGAGCGCGGCACGCGCCAGGGCGAAGCGGTCGGGCTGCTGCTGCCGAACGTCAACGGCGCAGTCGCAGGCTTCTTCGCGCTCCAGGCGATCGGCCGCGTGCCGGCGATGCTCAATTACACCGCAGGGCTCGCCAATCTGAAGGCCGCGTGCCTCGCGGCCGAAGTGCGCACGATCGTGACGGCGCGCGCGTTCGTCGATCAGGCCAAACTCGGCCCAGTGATCGACGGGCTCCGCGAGGACGGCCGCACGATCCTCTATCTCGAGGAGCTCGCAGCACGGATCGACGGCGCGGCCAAGCTCGACGCGTTGGTCAAGACCATCGTCGCGGGCCGGTTGCATCGCCGCCGCGGCATCAAGCCGACCGATCCGGCGGTGATCCTGTTCACCAGCGGTTCCGAAGGGCTACCCAAAGGCGTGGTGCTCAGCCACCGCAATTTGCTCGCCAACTGCCACCAGCTCGGCGCGCGCATCGACTTCAACTCGTCGGACGTGGTGCTCAACGCACTGCCTGTGTTCCACAGCTTTGGACTGACCGGCGGCACGCTGCTGCCCGTGCTCAACGGCATCAAAACCCTGCTCTACCCGAACCCGCTGCACTACCGCATCGTCCCGGCGCTGGCGTACGACGCCAACGCGACGATCCTGTTCGGCACCGACACTTTCCTCGCCGGTTACGCGCGCATGGCGGCGAACTACGACTTTTATTCGCTGCGCTATGTCTTCGCCGGCGCCGAGCGCGTCCGCGACGAGACGCGGCGCGTGTGGAACGAGAAGTTCGGGCTACGCATCCTCGAAGGCTATGGCGCGACCGAGGCTTCGCCGGTGATCGCCGTCAACACTCCGATGGACTTTCGCGCCGGCAGCGTCGGCCGGTTGCTGCCCGGGATCGAGGCACGGATCGAGCCGGTGCCCGGGATCGACGAAGGCGGCCGTTTCGCGATCCGAGGCCCGAACGTGATGTCGGGATATATGAAGGCCGACGCGCCGGGCGTGCTCCAGCCGCCGACGGATGGCTGGCACGATACCGGCGACATCGTCACGATCGACGCCCTGGGCTTCGTCACCATCCGCGGCCGCGCCAAGCGCTTCGCCAAGATCGGCGGCGAAATGGTCTCGCTTCCCGCGGTCGAAGGCTATGCCGCCGCACTATGGCCGGCGGCCGAGCATGCGGTGGTCACGCGGCCCGACGAGCGCAAGGGCGAGCAGCTGGTGCTGTTCACTACGGCGAAGGATGCCAAGGCCGCCGCGCTCCAGTCCTGGGCTCGCGCAAATGGTGTCGCGGAGCTGGCAGTACCGCGCGACATTCGCGTGATCGAGGCGTTGCCGGTGCTGGGGACGGGGAAGATCGATTATGTGACGCTGGGTGAGATGGTGCGCGGTGAAATTACGCCGGTTGAGGAGGAATCCGCAGAGATCTAGCGCGCCGCAAATTGCATTTGGCTCACTTCGTCACCCCGGCCTTGTGCCGGGGTCCACCGGGAGGCAGGGGAAAAGCCAGCGGTCTCAAGGCTTCCGGCGTGACCAGGCGGTGTCGAATCGAGATCGTGTCCCTCGGACACGATCTTGGTTTGCTGGGAGCAAACCAAGCTCCGACAGGCACAAAGCCGGGGTGACGGGTTGGATTTGCAATACGGCGCCACCGACACCAGGCGCGACCTTAGGGAGGACATTGCTCGTGACGACCAACTCAGCCACCATCGCCGTCACCGGCGCCACCGGCCAACTCGGCCAGATCGTCATGCGCCTGCTGCGCGAACGCCATCCCGACATCCCAGTCGTCGCGCTGGTCCGTGACACCGACAAGGCAGCGCCGCTTGCCGCGCTGGGCGCCGAAGTCCGCCGCTTCGACTATGATCAGCCAGACAGCCTCGCGGCAAGCCTGGCGGGTGTGGACAAGCTGCTGCTGATTTCCGGCAACGCCGTCGGCGAACGCGAGCGCCAGCACCGCGCCGTGATCGAGGCGGCCAGTGCGGCCGGCGTGAAGCTGATCGCCTACACCAGCGTGCTGCGCGCGTCAGAGACGTCGCTGCCGATCGCCGCCGAGCACAAGGCGACCGAAGCCATTCTTCGCGAGGCCGGCGTACCCTATGTGCTGCTCCGCCACGGCTGGTATTGCGAGAATTACATGTTCCGCGTCGTGGCCGCCGTCGAACGCGGCACGCTGCCGACCTGCGCGGGGGAAGGCCTAATCTCCGCCGCGTCGCGCCGGGATTTCGCCGAAGCGGCGGTGGCGGTGCTCACCGCCGATGAAGACCAGGCTGGCAAGGTCTACGAGCTCGCCGGCAGCACCAGCTTCACCTTCACCGATCTCGCCGCGGAAACGGCCCGCCAGGCCGGCCGCCCGGTGACCGCGGTCGACTTGCCCAAGCCCGAGTTCGAAGCCGCGATGGTCGAGATCGGCCTGCCCGCCTTCGTCGCCAGCCTGATCGCCAAGTCGGACGGTGGCGCGCGCGACGGCGGGCTGTTCGACGACAGCGGCACGCTCGAAAAGCTGATCGGACGGCCGACCACGCCCATCGCGGGCGTCATCGCCGAGACACTGGCGTGACCGGTCGCGTGCGGCATGCGGTTGCTCCGACCGCCACACCATTCTAAGCGCCCCACACCATGCGCTATGTCAGCACGCGGGGTTCAGCCCCGACCCTTGATTTCCGCGGCGTCACGCTCGCCGGCCTTGCCTCCGATGGCGGGCTCTATGTGCCCGAGGTGTGGCCGACGCTGAGCCAGGGCGAGATCGCCGCGCTCGCAGGGCTTTCCTATGTCGAGACCGCGGTGCGCGTGATGGCGCCGTTTATCGGCGACAGCCTTAGCGAGGATGAGCTGCGCTCGCTGTGCACTCAGGCCTATGGCCGGTTCAGCCATGCCGCAGTGACGCCGCTCAAGCAGCTCGACCACCAGCACTGGGTGCTCGAGCTGTTCCACGGACCGACGCTCGCGTTCAAGGACGTGGCGCTGCAGCTGCTCGGGCTGTTGTTCGAGAAGTTCCTGGCCGGTACCGACACGCATCTGACGATCGTCGGCGCGACGTCGGGCGACACCGGGTCCGCGGCGATCGACGCCGTCGCCGGCCGCTCGGGCATCGACATCTTCATGCTGCACCCCAAGGGCCGCGTCTCCGACGTCCAGCGCCGGCAGATGACGACGGTGTTCGCGCCCAACGTCCACAACATCGCGATCGAAGGCAGTTTCGACGACGCGCAGGCGCTGGTGAAGGCGATGTTCAATTCGCCCGACTTTGCCGGCCGCTTCCAGCTCTCGGCGGTCAATTCGATCAACTGGGCGCGGCTGATGGCGCAGGTGGTCTATTATTTCTATGCCGCCGTCCGGCTCGGCGCCCCGCAACGCGAAGTCGCCTTCTCGGTACCGACCGGCAATTTCGGCGACGTGTTCGCCGGCTATGTCGCGGCGCGGATGGGCCTGCCGGTCAAGCAATTGATCGTCGCGACCAACGTCAACGACATCCTCCACCGCGCGCTGTCGTCTGGCGACTATTCGGTCGGTACCGTGACGCCGACCGCGGCGCCGTCGATGGACATCCAGATCAGCTCGAACTTCGAGCGGCTGTTGTTCGATCTCGGCGGGCGCAGCGGCAATGCCATAGCCGAGCAGATGCGTGGGTTCGAGGCAAGCAAGGCGATGCGGCTGACCAACGCGCAGCAGCAGGGCGCCGCCGCCTTGCTGACGAGCGACCGCGTCGACGCCGACGATATGTCGCAGGCGATGCGCTGGGCCTGGGCCGAGTCCGAGGAGTTGCTCGATCCGCACACCGGCATCGCGCTCGCGGCGGCGCGCCGTGCCGGGCTCGCGCCCGACGTGCCAGTGGTGACGCTCGCGACGGCAGACGCCTCGAAGTTCCGCGACGCCGTCGAACGCGCGACTGGATCGCGGCCGACGCTGCCGCCGCGGGTCGGCGACCTGTTCGAGCGGCTCGAGCGCTACGACGAGCTCCCCGCGACCTTCGACGCCGTGACCGCCTATATCGCGGAGCGCGCGCGGCCACGGACATGACCCCGATCACCATGGTCGGCGAGGGCTGGGCCGATTATGGCCTGGTCGACAGCGGCCATGGCCGCAAGCTCGAGCGCTACGGCAACTACCGCTTCATCCGCCCCGAGCCGCAGGCTTTATGGACGCCGGCCGCGCCCGACTGGCAGGCGCATGCCGAGTTCATGCCCGGCTCCGACGAGGAGGGCGGCGGCCGCTGGCAGTTCGCCCAACCCGTGCCGCGCGAGGGTTGGCCGCTCGGCTGGGAAAAGGTGCGCTTCACCGCGCAGACCACACCGTTCCGCCATCTCGCCTTTTTCCCGGACATGGCGCCGGTGTGGAGCTGGATGCGCGAACGCATCGCCGGGCTCGACGCGCCCGAGTGCCTCAACCTGTTCGGCTACACCGGGGTCGGCAGCCTGGCGCTCGCCGCCAAGGGTGCGCGAGTCACGCATGTCGATGCGTCGAAGAAGTCGGTCGAGGCCGCCCGGGCCAATGCCGCGCTGTCGGGGATGGCCGACAAGCCGCTCCGCTGGCTCGTCGAGGACGCCGCGAAGTTCACTGCGCGCGAGGTGCGCCGCGGCAAGCGCTATGATGGGATCATCCTCGATCCGCCCAAATGGGGGCGCGGGCCGGCGAACGAAGTGTGGAAGCTCGAAGAAGGCCTGCCTGCGCTGATTACCGATGCAGCCAAGCTGCTCGACGCCGATTCGCGCTTCCTGTTCCTCACCGTCTACGCCGTGCGCATGTCGGCGCTCGCGATCGGCGAGCTATTGCGACAAGCGCTTGCCGGGACCGGTGGGACGGTCGAGTGCGGCGAACTCGCAGTGCGCGAGGAAACGCGCGGGCTTTTGCTGCCCACCGCGATCTTCGCGCGCTGGAGTCGCGATTAGCGCGCGATCCGCTGGGCGTAGCGCTGCAGCCGCGGCGGGACCCAGTCGCGCACGAAGTGGCGGTAGCGCACAGCCCAATCGGTGCGATCGTTGCTGCCCGGGCGCGTCTGGAACGTCGTGGTCCGCTTCGGCACGTCGCTCACTTCGGCGGGCAGGGCCGTATAATAATAGGTCGCGATCGACCGCCGCGAGCGATCGGGCGGGCAGCTGACCGGATCGGGCTGGCCGTGGAAGCTCTGCAGCGTCGTGCTGAACACGACCGCGCGCGCCATCACTGGCAGAATGCGATGCGCTGCCTTACGCATCTTCTTGTCCCACAGCTCGAGGTGCCCGCCATAGTCCTCGGGCCAATCCTCGTTGAGGTAGATCAGCAGGTTGAGACGTCGCTCGACCTGCATCTCCTTGTGGATGTTGAAATCGGCATGCACGCCGAGATGGCCGCCCGACAGCGTTTCGTGCAGCCCGCCTCCCGAATAATAGGCATCCGAGATCAGCCCATCGATGCCCGTCATCGCCGAGAGAAAGGCGAGGAACGGCTCGGCGTTGAGTTCCGCAAGCAGGTTGCGAATCACGCCGCTGCCGACGGTATTCGGGTCGAACTGGAACTTGAAGCGCTCCTGATCGCGATCGAAGAACTCGCGCCCGTCGCGCGCGGGGAACTCGTCGAGGATCCGCCGCAGCACGTTTGGATCGAGGAAATCGTCCATCACGATATGCGGGAACGGCTCCGCGGACTGATATTGCACTGCACGCTCGGAACCCGCTGAAACGCACTGTTCCCGATCGAAGTGCAGGTAACCTCCGGTCTCTTTGAGATCGAGGATCGGCATTCACAACCTCCAACGCTTGATCGGATTATAGAGAATCTTCGTGAAGACGTCGACAACGCATGAGACGGTTGCTGAGCCAAGGGAAGATGAATTCCCTTGCGCCGGATCAAAATGCGGTGAGCGCAACGGCTTGCGCGCCTTGCTGCAACGCGATAGCCCGCGCTCAGCGGCGCCGGCCTAGCGGGGGTGGGCGCGCCGGGAACGGGGCAAGCATGCACATCGTTTTGGCCGAACTCTGATGAACCCCGCCAAGCTGCTCATCGCCATCGTCAATTACCGCACGCCGGCACTCGCGGTCGAAGCGGTCGCTGCAATCGCCGACGAAGTCCGCGTGCGCGGCGACACGCATGTTGCGGTGGTCGACAATGCTTCGGGCGACGGTTCGCCGGCGCTGATCGGCGCGACGATCGCCGAGCGCGGGTTCGGCGACTGGTGCACGCTGATCCCGCTCGAGGTCAACGGCGGGTTCGCCGCGGGCAACAATGCCGCGGTGCGTTGGTATCAGGCACAAACCGGCGCGCTACCGGAGCTGGTGTGGCTGCTTAACCCGGACACCCGCGCGCATCCCGGCGCGATCGGCGCGCTGGTCGATTTCATCACAGCGCACCCGCGCACGGGGATCTGCGGCAGCCGTTGCCTGTGGGAGGACGGCAGGATCTGGGCGAGCGCCTTTCGCTTTCATTCGCCGCGCAGCGAGTTCAACGACGCATTGCAGTTCGGCCCGGTCACGCGCCTGCTCGGCGAAGTCGAAATCGCACTGCCGCCCAGCGAGGAGCCGCGCCGCGTCGATTGGGTGAGCGGCACCAGCTTCATGATCACGCGCGCGCTGATCGAACGGATCGGATTGATGGACGATGGCTATTTCCTCTATTTCGAGGAAACCGACTATTGCGCACGCGCCGAGGCCGCCGGCTTCGAGACCTGGACCGTGCCGGCGAGCCGTGTGACGCATATCGGGGGCCAGTCGACTGGGGTGACCGGCACTGCGCGCGCGCAAAAGCGGCGGCCGCGCTATTGGTTCTTCTCGCGCGGGCGCTTCTTCGTGCGCCGCTATGGCGTCGGCGGCGCGCACCTCGCCAATCTTCTGTGGCTCGCCGGTCGTCCGTTGGGCCGGCTGATCGCGCGGTTGCGCGGACGCCCGACGGACGACCCGCCGCGCCTGTGGCGTGACTTTCTGGCAGCCTATTATGGTCCGAACGGGCTGATGTATGCGCCGCGCGCGCTGATAGCGGAGCGGCCGGCAGTATGAGCAGTGTATCCGACCTGGCGCCGCACCCCTCGCCCGACCCGGCGGAACGGCCGGCGAGCGACCTGGCGCTCGGCAGCTTCAACGCCAACCCGCCGGGGATGACGCTGCGCGCGCTGTGGCGCGAGGATTTCGCCACGCACGACCGCGACCTGCTGGCGCCGGGCTTCTGGGCGATCGCAGTGCATCGCTTCGGCAATTGGCGGATGGGCGTGCGCGCCGCGCCGCTGCGCCTGCCGCTTTCACTGCTCTACCGGATGGCGGCGCGGATCGTGCAATGGATGGGCGGCATCGACTTGCCCTACACCACGCGCGTCGGGCGGCGCGTGCGGATCTGGCACCACAGCGGCATGACGCTCGAAGCGCTCGAGATCGGCGACGAGGTCCATATCCGGCAGAACACGACCTTCGGGCTGCGCCGCCACGGCGACCCGCGCTGGCTCAAGCCGGTGATCGGGCGCGGCGTTCAGATCGGGGCGGGCGCAGTGCTCGTCGGGCCGATCCGCGTCGGCGAAGGTTCGGTAATCGGTGCCAATGTCGTCCTGGCGCACGATGTGCCGCCGGAAAGCATCGTCACGGTCGCGCCGGCAGTGATGCGACCGCTGCGTCGGACAGAATCGCCACCGGATGCCTGACCGGATTGGCGCGCCTATTTCTCGAGCGGCTTGAGCACGAACCAGATATAGGCGAGGATTGCACCGATCGCGAGCACCGCGACAATATCATAGTGCTTGTTGCCGAGCCAGTTGGCGACCGCGCAGCCGAGCGCCGCCGGGGCATAGGAAATCAACTTGTCCTTCGGCGTCTCCGCCATCGATCGCTGCAAGAACAACACGATCAGCCCGGCGAAGATCGCCACCGTCAGCCAATCCCAAACCGTTTCCATTCAGCCCCCTATCGCGACCATGGGCAGTTCTGCGCGCCCTTTCGCATCGACATAGACAATCAGCACTTAGCAAACAACGCGCGGCTCTCGGCCATCCTCATATCGAGACCGAGCCCATTGCCTCAGACACGCTCCTCGACCGTGCTCGAGCCTGCAGTCGCTGCACCCTTGCCCGCCGTCTCGGTGATCGGCGAGGCGAAAGGCGGCGGACGATAGCGACCGAACCGGTCCAACAACGCCAGCCACAGGAAATCGGCCGATTCGAAATAGCGCCGCCAGTAACGCCGCGGCTCGCTCAGTACGCGGTATAGCCATTCTAGCCCGGCGTGCGCCATCCATTGCGGCGCGCGGCGTACCGCTTCGGCCTCATAGTCGATTGTCGCGCCGATACCCATGAATACGCGCACGCCCGGCATGCGGTGCCGATAGCGCGCGATCCACACTTCCTGCTTCGGCGCGCCAAAGCCGACCATCAAGCACGTAGCCCCCGAGGCGTTGATCCTGTCGATCACGGCATCGATTTCGGCATCATCACTAACGAATCGCATCGAAGGCCCATGCGCGTCGACGACGATGTCGCGTCCGGCAAGCCGATTGATCCGTTCCCGCGCGGCCTCGGCGACTCCGGGGCCGGCACCGAGCAGAAAAATGCGGACGTCCGGGTTGTTCGCGTGGTGGCGCCAATAGGCAGGGACGATATCGGACCCCGAGGCCTTGGCGCGCACGCCGCGGCCGAGCCAGGCAAGGCCCCAGAAAACATATTTGCCGTCGGCCGAGACGATGGTGGCCGCGCGATAGGCGTCGGCGAACGCCGCATCGCGCTGCAGCGTGTGCAGCTGCACGGCGTTGACCGTGAACAAAACGTCGTTGTCGAGTCGCTCGACGATCTCATCGACCGTCAGATCGTCGACCCAAACGTTGAGCAGCCGCGATCGCTTCCACGGTGCGAAACCGGCGCGCTGCACCGTGCGGACATCTTGCATCAGTGGGCGCCTGCGCGTGGCGAGCGGAACGTCACGGCCGGACGATCAGAACGCGTTCTTGTGGATCAGAACCTTGAACGTCGCGAGGAGAATCGCGAAGTCACGCTCGAGGCTCCATTCGTTCACATATTCGAGATCGGCCTGCAGCCGCTTGACCAGATCCTCGCGGCTCATCGTCGCGCCGCGGAAGCCGCGTACCTGCGCGAGGCCCGTGATACCGGGCTTGATTGCATGGCGATGCCAATATCGCTGATCGACTTCCCAGAATCGCTCGACCCCCGCGAGCGAACCGAGCGCGTGCGGACGCGGGCCGACCAGGCTCATGCTGCCGTGAAGCACGTTGAACAGCTGCGGCAGTTCGTCGATGCTGGTCACACGAATGAAGCGACCGACGCGCGTGATCCGCTCGTCGTCGCGGCTCGCGGACTGGTTGCCGTTGGCGTCGCACGCTTCTTTGCGCATCGAGCGGAACTTGAGCACCGAGAACAAGCGGTTGCCGTGACCCATGCGCGTCTGGCGGAAGAACACCGGGCCGGGCGTATCGAGCTTGATTGCGATCGCGACGACGATGAACAGCGGCGACAAGGCGATGATCAGCGGGATCGCGATCGCGAGGTCGGTCAATCGCTTGAGCGCGCGATTGCGCAAGTCGAGCGGCCCCGAGGCGACGCGCATCACCGAGTGGCCGCGATAGCGCCCGATGTGATAGGCGCCGACATCGTCGAACTCGGGCGCCAGCATATGCCCCATGACGCCGGTGCCTTTGAGCAGCAGCGACCAGGCCGGGCGATCTTCGGGCCGGCAAGCGACGAGCACGAAATCGGCATCTTTTACCAACGCACCGAAGCGATCGAGCATCCCCGGATCGGCCAGGTTGGGCCGAATTCCCGCCGCCGCCGCGTCGATCGTCGGCACGTTGCGGAAATCCAGGCCCTCGTAATTGTCGACGATCACCACCTCGGCTCGCGGATTCGCGCCGACCACCTTCTGCACGACGAACTTGAACGCCGATCGCGTGGCGATGAGCAGCGCTCCGCCGATTACCGTGCCCGCGCCGAGCGTCGCGCGCGAGAAATTGGGCGTCGCATGGATGTAGAAGGCGACGAACAGGATGATGCAGGTCGAAAGGATCAGTGCGAGCAGCGCCTGGCGGATGCCGCTGCGATAATCGAGCAGCGCCTGATAATCATAGGCGAAGCCGCTCATCGCGATGAACAGATAGATCGGCGTCACCAGAGCCGCCACATCGAGCCCGTCGCGGGTGGAAAAGCTGGCGTCGGGATGCCAGGCACTCGCGAGCACGAAGCCGAGCACGATGCAGGCAAGATCGATCAGGACGAGTGCCGCATAGAGTTGGAATCGGCGCGACTGTTTCGAGGCCGCCACGCTTCGTGACGAACCTGGAACAGAAGTAGGCGCCGCAATCTGGCTGATCGAGTTCACCCTCGCCCCCAACGGTGTACACCCCCCAGCGTCACGTTCGGCGAAGCTTGTCGAACATTTACACGCGCCGGTTCGTTCCGCGCGTTTCCCTTAGTATAGAATTGTCCGCGATGCGACAACCGCTTTGTCGCACCGCAGCACCAATCTGTCCAAAAAAAACACTAAAAATTCAACATGTTAATACTTAAAGCCACCAGCCGACGATAAGCGCTGCCGCGCCGAGGCCGCTTGCCAGGCCGACATAGCCTGCCGCAACCGACACAATATGAACGACATCGACTCGCGAGGAGAGCCTGGGTTCCAGCGCGATTGCCGGCGACGGAGCGGACATATGCTCTTCAACTTGCCGGAGCATTTCACCGACCATGCCGCCATGGAACGTGGCCCGCGACAGCACGTGCGTAAAGCTTTCCCGAGCTTTGGGCAGATAGTTCACCGCGAGGGACCGTGACCGCATGTCTCAAATTCCGATACGATTGGGGCCGGATAGCGCATCAATGGTTACCAACTCGCCAACGCTCGGCAGTCCATGCCGACGAACCGCGCTGGCCAGGGAATAACTGCGACCATCCTCTCGTTTCCACGTTGCACGCCGCGGCTTCCCGCGACGGGGGTTATTTGTTGCAGCAATGTTTCGTTTACCACTCCGGAATTTCCCACAGGAGCGGTGTTGGCGGGGGCCGCCTGGACGCTGCGCGACGCAACGCGCCCTAGAACTGGAAGTAGAGGAACTTCGACACGTCCGACATCCTGAGCAGCGCCACCAACAGCATCACGCCCATCGCCGCGCCCCAGGCGACCGACGGCCGCCACACGATCGCGATTCCCGTGGCCGGCGTCACCTTCTCCAGGATCGGCCGGTAGTTAATCAGGATCTGCTGGCTATTCGGCAACAGCAGGCAGATCGCATAGCCCAGCGCGATGCGCGCGATCGCGCCCTTGTCGAGTGCACCAAGGCTGCCGAAGCCCAACGGGGCATCGCCCAGCATGCCCGACAGCAGCGCCACGGCATCCGAAACCGAGGCCGCGCGGAAGAAGATCTGACCGACAAGCACCGCACCATAGGTCAGCAGCATGAACAGCGCGGTTCGCCACCAGGCGGGCGCGAGGTCCTGCGGCCCAAACACGCGCCACGCGTGATTGATCGAAAGATAACTCGCGTGCAACAGACCGAAGACTAGGAACTGCATACCGGCGCCGTGCCAGATGCCGGCAAGGCCCATGGTGAAGAACGTTGGCCAAACGATCAGCGATGCGAACGCCGGCAAGTTCCGCGTCGCCTTCTTGGAGGTCCCCAGGCCCCGTGCCACGCGCTTGCGGTTCGCCGCCATCGCGATCGGATTGTACAGGTACAAGGTCAAGTAGCGCGTGAGCGTCATATGCCAGCGCGACCAGAACTCGATGATCGACGCTGCCTTGTACGGCGAATTGAAATTGACCGGGAAGACGATGCCGAACATGCGCGCCAATCCGATGGCCATGTCAGAATAGCCTGAGAAATCGAAATAGAGCTGCAGCGAATAGGCCAGCGCCGTCACCCAGGCGTTGCCCGTGTCAAGTCCGCCGATCTGCCCGAACCCGCGATCGGCAGTGAAGCCGAGCGGATCGGCGATCAGCACCTTCTTCACGATCCCAATGGTAAACATCGCCAGGCCGACCGCGAGATTCTCGGACCGGAGCTTCTTTGCCTCCGGATCGATCAATTGCGGCAGAATCTCGCGATTGTGCAGGATCGGTCCGGCGATCAGGTGCGGGAAGAAGGTGACGAACACCATGTACGAAATAAGACCGCGCTCCTTCGCGCGCCCGTCGTAGCTGTCGATCAAATAGCCGATCTGGGTGAAGGTGAAGAACGAGATGCCGAGCGGCAGCACGACGGACATGTGCCACGAGGGCGCGAGGACGCCGTGCTCGGCGAAGAAGCTCAGCGTCGGGAAGAGATATTTGTAATAAGTGAGCAGCAGCAGATTGCCGACGATCGCCGCCCACAGCACGCCGAGCCGCATACGCCCGCGGCTTTCGTCGATCCGATAGACCCACGCACCCATCGAATAGTTCCATGCGACGGAGCCGAGCAGCACGAAGAGGAACAGCGGGTTCCAATAGGAATAAAAGGCAAGCGATGCGGCGACGAGCCAGGCGTTCGCTGCAAGCACACCGAGCCGCGCGACCAGATAATAGCCGAGCAGCGCAAGCGGAAGGAACGCGAAAATGAATGCGTTGGAGCTGAAGATCATTGCGGGCGCCCGATACCCTTCGCGGCGATGAAATCGCCAAGCAGCCTGGACACCGCCTTCGCGCCGTCCTCGTTCACGTGGACGAAGGGTCGTGCGTCGTTTGAGAACAGCGCGTCGGGCAACGGCGTCGGCACATTATCCGAAAGGCCGCGATAGGCTTGCTCGAGCTTCGCCACATTGGTGCCGCATCGCGCGAAGGGCGCCACATAGACGTACAGCGGAATGCCCCGTGCCGCCATGCGCGCCTTGAGCGCCGACAGCGCGGTGCGAGTGCGCACCGTCTCCGGCACACGTGCATCCGCATCGCCATAGGGGCAGTGCGCGATCGCGCGGTTGGCGTCGGTCAGCGTCGCGGGATAGTCGAAATGCCCGCTCGCGGCTTCCATCGCGTCGCGGAGCGCGCGATTGGGCGTCCGCGAGAAACCGATCGAGCGCAGAATGATCGGCGGCAATTCCACGACTGCGGACGGACGAGCGCGCAGCACGGCCAAAGCGTCGCCGAGCGTCCCATGTTGCAGCGCGGCAAGCCCAACCGGAAACCACACTTCGTCATGGATCGCACCAGGCTCGACTTGGTCCCATGGGCTGATGTAGACGACGATCGCCTTCGGACGCCCGTTCCGGGCCAAATAGTGATCAACGACCTTGTCGGGGTTAAATGCAAATACCGGACCGACGATTCCGTAATTATAGACAGACCTATGCGATACTTGCTCAACTACATCGGGTTCAACGCCATAGAGAAGAGACGAATCTCCAACCAGGAGTATTTCGGCCTGCTGATCCTTAACGAAAAATTTGTAGCATGGCGTTAGGTCGGCTTTGCCCTTGGTCACTTCGCAATAGGTGGGGGTGCGGGCGAACAGCAACAGGGAACTATATCCGGCAAGGCAAATGCCCAATACGATCAGGATAAACCGAACCCCCGCCATCGCGCGCGACTCTTAAGCGAATTGCCCTTCCGATCAACCTTTTTCCTGATACTCGAACGCCGACCCGCCGACGAGCTACGACGCAAAAAGTTCATACACAAGCGATTGAAATCACTGGGATTGTGACCCCGATACGAGGTGAAGCATGCGAGAATTGTCCTGGCTGCCCAGCGACACCGAATGGAAAGCGCGCCTTGCTGGACTGCCCAAGGCCGGCGCCGGCGTCGACGCGCTGCAGGCGCTGGCCTGCCATGCGCTCGACTTCGTCCAGACGAGTCAGCTCGACCGGCGGCTGGCGAGCGCGCAAGGCGACTTGCCGGTCCTCCGACTGGCTATTCTCGCTTCATCGACCGTCGAACAGCTGCTTCCCGGGCTCAGGATTGCTGCGTTGCGGCGCGGATTGCGCTTGGAGACCTATCTCCCGGATTTCGGACAATACCGGCAGGCGGTGCTGGATCCCTCGTCCGAACTGTATCGTTTCGCACCGCATGCTGTGCTGTTCGCCATCGACGCAGCGGCGATGGTCGGCACGCAATTCATCGCCGACGCGCAAGCCGCGCGTGCGCTTGTCGAGATGCGAGTGGGCGAAATCGCGACGCTGTGGCGCGCGGTCAAGTCGGCCGTCGGCTGCCAAGTCATTCACCAAGCCTTGATGCCCATATTCCCGCGCATCATCGGCGCGGCTGAGCACCGCGTCGCGGGGTCGCCCGCACACATGATCGAGCAAGCCAATATCCAGCTGCGCGCCGCTGCCGATGCCGAAGGAGTCGACGTGCTCGCGCTGGACGAACGCGTCCAGCTCGACGGTCTCGGCGAATGGTTTGCCGCGCCGCTGTGGCACCGCGCCAAGCAGGAAATCACGCCGGCGGCCGGGCCCTTCTATGGCGAGCTGGTGCTGCGCCTGGTCGACGCCGGGCGCGGCCGGTCGTCGAAGTGCATCGTACTGGATCTCGACAACACCTTATGGGGTGGCGTGATCGGTGACGACGGGCTTGAAGGAATCGAGCTCGGGCAAGGCAGCGCGACGGGCGAGGCGTTCGTCGCGTTCCAGAATTATGTGAAATCCCTCGCACAGCGCGGCGTCATCGTCGCGGTCTGCTCGAAAAACGACGAGAAGAATGCGCTCGAGCCGTTCGAGAAACATCCCGACATGGTGCTGCGCCGCGACGATGTCGCCGCGTTCGTTGCGAACTGGGACGACAAGGCCACCAACATCCGCCGCATCGCCAGCATGCTCAACATCGGCGTGGATTCGCTGGTGTTCGTCGACGACAATCCGTTCGAGCGCAACATCGTGCGACGCGAGCTGCCGATGGTGAAAGTCCCCGAACTGCCCGAAGATCCCGCGCTCTGGCCCGAACGTCTGGCGGACGCGAGCTATTTCGAAACGCGCGAAGTGACCGCGGAGGATCTGGCGCGCGGTCAGCTCTATCAGGCGACGCAGGCGCTACGCGAAGGCACGGTTCCAGCCTCCGACCTCAAGGGCTATCTCGAGAGCCTCGACATGCGCCTGATTCACGGCCGGTTCGACGCCGTCTCGATGAAGCGAGTCACGCAGCTCATCAACAAGACCAACCAGTTCAATCTCACCACGCGGCGCTATACCGACGCGGAGACCGCCGCGATGCTCACGGATCCGTCGGTGCTCGGCCTGCATCTGCGGCTCGTCGATCGCTTCGCCGACCACGGCATCATCGGGGTGATCATCGGACGCGATGCCGGAGACGGCGCACTCGACATCGACACCTGGCTGATGAGCTGCCGCGTGCTGGGGCGCGGGGTCGAGCTGGCGAGCCTGGCAGTGCTTGCGGCGGCAGCGCGCAATCGCGGCTATACGCGCCTGATCGGCCACTATATGCCGACCGCGAAGAACGGGATGGTGCGCGAGCATTATCCGAATCTCGGGTTCGCAGCGCAATCGGTCGACGACGGCGGCGTGACGAGCTGGGTGCTGGAGCTGGCCGCGGAATTGCCCGCGGCGGACGCGATCCAATTGGAGGCAGTGGAATAATGGACGAGCAAGCGATCTACGAGAAGCTCAACGGGATCTTCCGCGACATCTTCGACGATGATTCGATCGTGCTCACGCCCGAGACCACCGCAGCCGACATACCGGAATGGGATTCCTTCAATCACGTCAACGTGACGGTCGCGTGCGAAGCGGCGTTCGGCATTCGCTTCAAGGGGTCGGAACTCGAGGAACTGCGCAACGTGGGCGAGCTCGTCCACATCATCCAGCAAAAACTCGGCTGAGTTTTCAGGTCGATCGAGCGACCGGCGCGGATGGCAGCATTCGCCACCCGCGCCCGTCGCTGGGCGACCGTCCCCTCAGAGCAGGAAGTCGGATGCCACCAGGCTACGAATGTGCGAGGCGTAGATGTTGAAGTCGGCGACGCCATCGCCATTGGTATCTGCCTGGATGATCATCTGATCGGTCGGCACGTCATAATAGGCGCGTAACTCGCCGGCGTGCTGAGTGAAAGCGGCCGTTCCGATGTAGTTGAAACCCTGGTTGCCCGCAATCTGACCGCTCGCGTCGATCCCTGAGAGATCGATCAGATCGAATTGGGCATGGGTGAAGTCGGTGATCACGTCGTGCGACGTACCCGCCGCAACGTCGCTGACCGAGGCAAACACGAAGTGGTCGGCGCCGATTCCGCCGGTCATTGTATCGGCACCAGCGCCGCCGATCAGCACGTCATCGCCGGAACCACCAATAAGCACGTCGTTGCCGGCGCCGCCATCGAGCGTATTGTTCAGGCCATTGCCGGTGATAGTGTTGTTGACCGCACTACCCGTGCCCTTGAGCGCTCCGCCGATCAGCATAAGATCCTCGACATTCGCCGAAAGCGCGTAGTCGGCGGTGGCAATGACCTTATCGGTTCCCTCGTTGACGTTTTCGACAATCTTGTCGCCGGAGTTGTCGACGTAGTACAGGTCGTTGCCCTTGCCGCCGTAGATCGTGTCGGCGCCCACGCCACCATCCAGCCGGTCGTCGCCGGCGCCGGAATAGATCACATTGTTCGCGCTGTTGCCGTACCCGTTGAAGATCCCGGTACCGGTGAAACGCACGATCTCGACATTCGTAGGCGCCGTGTACGTCGAAAGCGTCGTGATGACCGTATCCGTACCCGCGTTTGCGGCCTCGGCGACCGAATCCGCGCTATTATCGACATAATAGGTATCGCCGCCGAGACCGCCGACCATGCGGTCCGCGCCCGCGCCGCCGTCGATCACGTCGTCGCCCGCACCGGTCGTGATGACGTTGTTGAGCGCATTGCCGGTCGCCTTGAAATTTCCGGTCCCGATGAAGGTCAGGTTCTCGACATTGGCGGTAAGCGCATATTGGTTGATCGACACACGTACCTCATCGGTTCCCGCGCTCAGCGCTTCGACCACAACGTCGCCGCTATTGTCGACATAGTAGAGATCGTTGCCGACGCCTCCCGCCATATAGTCCCCGCCTGCGCCGCCATCCAACAAGTCGTTGCCGCTGCCGCTGGTCAACGTGTCATTGCCGAGCCCGCCATAAAGCCGGTCGGCACCACTGCTGCTGGTGATGACGTTGTCGAAATCGTTGCCGGTGCCGGTGAACGACGAGGTTCCGGAGTAAGTCAGTGTCACCCCGGCGTAGGCGAGCTGGAAGGTGGTCAGCCGGGTCACGATGTCGCCGGTGTCGATGATTGCCGTCTTGCCGTCGTTGGCAGCCTGAAGCAGAGCGTCGTAGCGTGGGCTCCCCGTTCCATAGATGTCGTCGAGCACCCCCCAGTAGCCGAACTTGCTGCCGGTGCCGACGTCGTTGTAGGCAATTAGTGTCGAACCACCTTGTGCGTTGAAAATGTCGGCCATCGACTTGTACAGATCACCCATACGGGGATCGTTCATCAGCAGAGCGAAGAAATTGGTGATCGTCGCCTGATCCGTGGCCGCATAGTTGGTCGCATTTAGATGCGCGCCACCTTCATAGGCGACGAAATCCAGGCCGTAATTCTGGGCGATGTCATAGACGTCGGCCAAGGAGGTCGCGAGCCACTTCATGCTCGTGTCGCTCGATAGCGTGCCGCCATTGGCGAGTTCATTGAATGCCGCGGTTATGCCCGCAGCACCCGAATTCGCCCATTGCAGAACCGTGGCTCGGTCTGCGGCGTTCCCGCCAATCATCGCATTGCCGAAATAGCTGGTGACCGCCAGCTCGTCGAAAAGGCTCGGCACGGTGCCGACGTTAGCCCTGCTCACGCCGTCGAAGATGTATTTGTAAGCGCTGGTCGCTCCGGACTGCTGCGCGACCACCATCTGCAGCCGCGGGTCGGTTCCGAACACTGCATTGCCGATCG
>Ga0207675_100000015_pt1 | contig 126545 bp, 108 predicted proteins | sample KBSSwiS42_FD_184305 | JGI IMG/M metagenome (GOLD analysis project Ga0207675, IMG submission 184305) | Switchgrass rhizosphere microbial communities from Kellogg Biological Station, Michigan, USA - KBS Switchgrass S4-2 (SPAdes) (version 2) | ecosystem: Host-associated > Plants > Roots >...
TCAGCGAACACTCCTTGAACGGCATCGGCTCCTCCTGCCCATGCCAACGTGTTCACCATGTCTCCGAACACCGTCCACTATGTTCCTGGTCTATACAACTTGTTCCGGGGTCCAACTGACCGAGTTGGAATCCATAGAGGCTCTAGCTCTTCCTTTGTCGCCCGTTGGACCCCGGAACAAGTCCGGGGTGACGAAGCGGGCGCCTATATCGAGTAGAAATCCACCACGGTCGGGATCGTATCGTTGAGAAGCAGAATCTTCTTGCGCGCGATCCGCCATTCCCCGTCGACGCGGCGCAGGCCGTGCTCGTAGCGGCCGAAGAACACGTGCGTACGCTCGCTGCGCTTGTCGTAGAGGTGCACGGTGAAACTCGACGACACCTCGGCTTCGTCGACCTCGACGCGCTCGACCAATATGTTGGTCACGCCGTGCACCACGCGCGGGCGCGGGAGCGAGGCGACCGACAGGCCCGAGCGCACTCGCCACACCCGGTCCTCGAGCATCGCGCGGCCGGCATAATAAATCAGCGACAGCTCGCGGTCGGGATCGGCGGTGGGCGTGAGTTCGTCGCGCCACGCCGGCATCCAGAAAATGACGTCGTCGGTGAACAGTGCCAGCCACGCGTCCCACTCGCCGCGGTCGAGCGCGAGTGCCTCGCGGTAGAGCAGAGCCGCGGCTTCGTCGGCGCCGATCATGCGAGCACGCCGTGCATGCGCTTCGCCCATTCGCGATAATAGCTGTGGTACAGCGTCTCGTCGCACAGCTGCGCAGTGCCGAGCACGTGTGCGGCCGCGTCCATGCCGATCCGCTCGGAATGCGCGTTGCCCCCCGGGGCGCTCGCCGTCATCCCGCGCGAATAGCCCTGGAGCCAGGGCTCGACGCGGCTGGTGAAGCCGGACTGGCAATTCTCGTAGCAGACCGTGTCGTCGGGCGTGGCCATGCCCGAGGGATTGAAGAAATCCTCGTATTGCCGGATGCGCTGGCGCCGCGCCGCGGCGCTCTCGCCCTTGGGCGCGAGGCACCAGGTGCGCATCTCGGTCTTGTTCGCGGCGAGCGGCCGGATCACGCGCAGCTGGCTCGACGCATTCTCGGCGATCTGGAGATTGGGGAAGATCGTCAAATTGCGCATGTTGAACATCCAGTCGCGCCGGTCCTCGCCGATCGCGGCGGCGAGCCGGTCGCGGCTTTCATAGAGCGGCGAACCGTCGTTGACGGTGCCGATCCCCCAGTTAAGCGCATGGCCGTTGGCGAAGCTGAAACTGCCGCCCTGGATGCCGCTCGCATCCTCGCGCCAGTGGGTCTGGGTCTCCATCGCCGATTTGAACGCCTCGGGCTTCTCGGCGCGCGCGCGCTTCTCGAGCAGCCGGATGTACGACGGGTGCGCCGAGGTGAAATGATATTGGTCCGAGCAATTCTCGAGCTGAAGCTTCCAATTGGCGTCATAGGTGAAGGTGACGCCGCCGGGGATCAGCTCCATGCCCTCGCCCTGGTCGACGACGAGGTCGAGCAGCTTGACGGTCTCGCCGAGATAGTCGGCGAGTGGCGGGACATTGGCCGACAGGCTGCCGAACAGGTAGCCGCGATAGTCGGCGAACGCCGGCAGCCGGATGAGATCATGACTGGCGTCATCGAACGCCGCAGCATAGCAACCCGCGGCCTTTTGCTTGATGCCGCGGTTGCGCCCGGCGCTGTCGAAGGTCCAGCTGTGATAGGCGCAGACGTGCATCCTGGCGTTGCCCGCCATGGTCTGGGCGATCCGCGCGCCCTTGTGCGGGCAGGAATTGACGAAAGCATGGAACGTCCCCTCGCCGTCGCGGCTGATGAGGATCGGCACGCGCCCCGCCCAGGTGGTGAAGAAGTCGTTCGGCTGGTCGGCCTGGCTGGCAAGTCCGAGAAAGATCCAGCCGGCCTCGAAAATCGTGCGCATCTCGAGATCGAACAGCTCGGCGTCATCGAAGATCGCGCGGTGGACGCGAAACACGCCGTCCGACGGGCGGTCGTCGATCAGATCGGCAAGACGGTACATCGACATCCTCTCAGATTTGCAAGGCGTTTAGCGCGCTACTAGTGCGACGCAAAGGTTCGAGGGGACAAACATGCACATCGTGATCCTGGGCGCCGGTGCGATGGGTTGCGTGTTCGCGGCGCGGCTGACGCTGAGCGGTGAACGCGTCACTTTGGTCGATGTCGACGACGCGCGGCTCGACGCGCTCAATCGCGAGGGGATCACCTTCGTCGATCACGGCCATGCGCAGGTCGTGCCGATCCACGCCGCGCGCGCCGAGCGGGTCGCGGCGCCGGTCGACCTCGTGATGCTGTTCACCAAGGGCATGCACAGCGCCGCAGCGGCGCGCTCGGCGGCGCACCTTGCCGGGCCCGAGACCTGGGCGCTCACGCTCCAGAACGGCATCGGCAACGCCGAATTGCTCGCCGAGGTGTTCGCGTCCGATCGCGTGCTGATGGGCGTGACCGACTTCCCGGCCGATCTCGACGGTCCGACGCGCGTCGAGCAGCATGGCGAAGGCCGCATCCATCTCGGCGGGTTCACGCCCGCCGCGCACGCCGGCGCCGAGCCGATCGCGGCGATGCTGAGCAAGGCCGGGCTCGGCGCCAAGGCCGATGCGCAGGTCGAAATCGCGATGTGGGAAAAGGTCGCGTTCAACGCCGCGCTCAACAGCATCGCAATGATCACCGAACGGACCGTCGGCGGCATGGACGTGCCCTCCGGCCGGCGCATTGCCGGCGCCGTAGTGGCGGAGACCGTCGCCGTCGCCAACGCGAGGGGGATTGCTCTCGAGCGTGCGAGCGTCGACGCCAAGGTCGCCTTCGCGCTTGCCAATCATCGTGGCCACAAGGCCTCGATGCTGCAGGATCGGCTCGCTGGCCGGCCGACCGAGATCGACACCATCAACGGCGCGATCGTGCGCGCGGGCGAGGCGGCCGGCGTGCCGACGCCGGTGACGGGCACGCTGGCCGATCTGGTGCGGCTGATCGAGGGGCGGGAGTAACCGGAAGGCGCCTCGCTGCCGCTTCTTAATCCAACAAAGTTGACCAAATTGACGGCTGCCATGCGCACCGCTTTCGTCGCGTGAGAGAGGTCAAGCGCACACGCGGGAATTCTCTGCAGCCGATCGCGCGGAGCCGCCTTGTTCGTGTTTTGTTTCATTCGTCCGGGGTGGCAGGAATCCTCCTACATAACAAGCGTCGAACCATCCCTCCGAAGAAAGCGCCTTGACGCGCGCCAACATCCGCTCGCCGCGCCGCTCTTTATATCATATCAAAATAGTGTATGTTGAAGCCCGTCTAGAAAGGCTTTGTTGGCCGCACCCGCCCTCGCACCCAGGTTCGCTCGATGACCCAGGCTCGCTCCCTCCCGTTCGGTGTTCAGGTTCTCGTCGGCATGGCGGTCGGCCTGGGGCTCGGCTTCCTCCTGCGTACGCTCGGCCCAGCGGCTGGCGGGTCGGGCGAGGCGCTGCGCGTCGTCGGCCAGAGCTTCGTCCAGCTGCTCAAGGCATTGGTCCCGCCGCTTGTGTTCACGGCGATCGTCGGGTCGATCGCGGCGCTGCGCGATTTGCAGAATGCGACGAAACTGGTCGTGCAGACTTTGCTGTGGTTCGCACTGACGGCGTTGATCGCGGTATCGATCGGTATCGTACTGGGCGTGATCATCCAGCCCGGGCTGCACGCGGGCGTCGATCCACATGCCGCCGTCGCGCCTTCGACCGCGGGCAGCTGGCTGGATTTTCTCAAGGGGCTGATCCCGTCGAACTTCCTCGGCATCGCCGCCTCGACCAGCGTCAAGCAAGGCGCCGCGACCACGGCGCTCTCGTTCAATGTCCTGCAGATCATCGTCCTCGCGATCGCAGTGGGCGCCGCCGCGGTGCGGATCGGCGCCGCCGGCGAGCCGTTCCTCGCGTTCAACGCCTCGGCGCTCGCGATCTTTCGCCGCTTGCTGCGCTGGGTGATCGCGCTCACGCCGATCGGCACCGCGGCGCTGATCGGCGACGCGATGGTGCGCTACGGCTGGGACGCGCTGTCGGCGCTCGGCAGCTTCGCAGGCGCAGTCTATCTTGGGCTGCTGATCGTGCTGCTGGTGGTCTATCCGGCGCTGCTCGCGCTCAATGGACTCAACCCGCTGCGCTTCTTCGCGGCAGCCTGGCCGGCGATCCAGCTCGGGTTCGTGTCGCGCTCCTCGGTCGGCACGTTGCCGGTGACCGAAGACGTCACCGAGAATGCGCTCGGCGTGCCGCGCGCCTATACCGCGTTCGCCGTACCACTCGGCGCGACCACCAAGATGGATGGCTGCGCGGCGATCTACCCCGCGATCTCGGCGATCTTCGTCGCGCAATTCTTCGGGTTGCCGCTGCATCTCGCCGACTATGGACTGATCATATTCGTGTCTGTCGTTGGCTCGGCGGCGACCGCGGGACTTACCGGCGCAACGGTGATGCTGACGCTCACGCTCTCGACGCTCGGCCTTCCGCTAGAAGGCGCCGGGCTGCTGCTCGCAATCGACCCGATCCTCGACATGGGGCGGACCGCAGTGAATGTCGCGGGCCAGGCGCTGGTGCCCGTGATCGTGGCGAAGCGCGCGGGGATTCTCGACGAGGCGCGGTTCAATGGCGGTGTCGCCGCGGACAGGTTGCAGGTGCCTCAGGCCGCGTGACGACGGCCGGATAGGCCGCTCAGTTCGTCCTTGCGAAAACGATTGTTTTGGGGGAAGTTGGCTTGGGCTGGCAGGCGCAAGGCAGCATCGGTAACGCTCGCTCTAACTTCATTGACAGCACTAACATTGGAAGGGTGGGCGCTAGCATGCTTCGACAGGTAGTCAATGGAAAGATCGCGAGACCTATTTTTTTCCTTGGAACTGGATTGACCGTAATCGGGTTATTACTTTTTTCCTCGCATAACGCGTGGGCATTTAGAATAACTGGTACTGGAAGCATTCTAGTGTTGTTAGGTCTGCTTTCATTGCGGCGTTGGGAGGGAAAATCTTAATTCGTACCGCAAGACGGGAGGGCTGGTGTCAGCTCTGAAGCGGCGCGCCCCCCAAAACGGAACGCAATGGCGTTGCCGACGCAAACGCTCTCGCCTCTAGGCCTCCCGCTCGAAGGCCCCGAGCTGCTGCTCGCGATCGACCCGATCCTCGACATTGGACGCACCGCAATGAACGTCGCGGGACAGGCACTGGTGCCAGTAATCGTGGCGAAGAGCGCGGGCATGCTCGGCGAGGCGCGATTTCGCTCGGGCCGTTCGCGGCCGGAGTAGCCGGAAGCTTCGGTTCTCAAAACTAGCAGCGATAGTTTTCGACTTGCCATTTCCCTTCCCACCCGGTCCTTTCGCGTGAAAAGGGGACCGCATGTCGCAAACCACACGCATCCTGCTCGCGCTGATCGTCGGCCTGCTGCTCGGTATCGGTGCCGCGGCGCTGTCGCCGGATCTCGCGCTGCGCGTCACGCAAGTCACCGGGCCGATCGGGTCGGCGTGGCTGCACGGGCTGCAGATGGTGATCGTGCCTTTGATCCTGGGGCTGCTCGTGACCGGCGTCGGCGCGACGGCCGACGCCGTACGCGCGGGCCGGATCGCGCTGCGCGCGGTGCTCAGCTTCATTGTGATCCTATGGACGACCACGTTGATGTCTGCGGCGGTCATGCCGGTGCTGCTCGAACTTTGGCCGCTGCCCAGCACCTGGGCACAAGCGTTGCGCGCGGCGCTGTCGGCTGCGCAGCCACAGGGCAAGGTGCCCACGCTCGGCGATTTCTTCGATACGATCGTGCCGACCAACGCAGTCGCCGCCGCCGCCAATGACGCGTTCCTGCCGCTCACCATCTTCGCGCTCGCCTTCGCCTTCGCGATCACCCAGCTCGCGCCTGAGCCGCGCGCGCGGCTGACCGATCTGTTCGCGGCGCTGACCGATGCGATGCTGGTGATCATCGGCTGGATCCTGAAGCTGGCGCCGATCGGCGTGTTCGCCCTCGCCTATGGCGTCGGCGCGCGCACCGGAGCGGCAGCCTTCGGTGCGCTGCTCCACTATATCGTGATCGTCTCGTCGATCGGATTCCTGGTGCTGCTGCTCGGCTATCCGGTCGGCGTGATCGGCGGGCGCGTGTCGCTCGGCCGGTTCGCGCGCGAAGTCGCGCCGGCGCAGGCGGTCGCGATCAGTACGCAAAGCTCGCTCGCCTCGCTGCCCGCGATGCTCGCCGCGAGCGAGCGGCTCGGCGCGCCGCCCAGCGTCGCCGGCATCGTGCTGCCGATCGCGGTCGCGATCTTCCGCGCGACGAGCCCAGCAATGAATCTCGCAGTCGCGCTCTATGTCGCGCACTGGCTCGGCGTGCACATCGGCCCCGGTCAGCTCGCCGCCGGCATCACCACTGCGGCGATCACGACCATGGGCTCGGTCAGCCTGCCGGGCACGATCAGCTTCTTCGCGTCGGTCGCGCCGGTATCGCTGGCGATGGGTGTGCCGATCGAAGCGCTTGGGCTGCTCGTCGCGGTCGAGACGATCCCCGACCTGTTCCGCACCGTCGGTAATGTCACGATGGACACCGCAGTCGCGACGCTCTGGGGTCGCCGGTTCGCCGGGAAAGATTGACGCACCGCAGCAATTCGCCACACTCAGGTTTTCCGGTCGGGGGAGTCGTCCATGCCGCATGTCCTGTTGTGCGCCGCGCTGGTTGGCCTGGCCGCGGTTCCGGCCGCCGCGAAGGACAAGCCGGCATCGATCAAGCCCGATGACTATCCCGCGCGCGTCGCCGCGGTGCTCAAGGCCACCCCGCTGATCGACGGCCACAATGACTGGGCGGAGACGCTGCGAGGCGAGGCCGGCGACAAGCGCTGGACGCTCGACCTGAGCCAGGGCCTCGACCAAACCAAGCCGCCCTACAACACCGATATCGCGCGGCTGCGCAAAGGCATGGTCGGCGGGCAATTCTGGTCGGTGTTCGTTTCGCCCGCGCTGCCGGGGCTCGAGCAGGTCAAGGAGACGCTCGAACAGATCGACTTGGTCAAGGACATCGTCGCGCGCTACCCGGCGACGTTCGAGCTGGCACGCACCGCCGCCGATGTCCGCCGCATCCACAAGGCCGGCAAGATCGCCTCGATGATGGGTGTCGAGGGCGGCGGCCAGATCGACAATTCGCTGTCGGTGTTGCGCGCCTATCACGATCTCGGCGCGGGCTATCTGACGCTGACGCATGCCAAGACGATCGAATGGGCGGATTCGGCGACCGACAATCCGCAGCACGACGGGCTCACGCCGTTCGGCGAGCAAGTGGTGCACGAGCTCAACCGCATCGGCATGCTGGTCGACCTGGCCCATGTCAGCGAAGGCACGATGCGCGATGCGCTGCGCGTGTCGAAGGCGCCAGTGATCTTCTCGCACTCGAGCGCGCGCGCGATCGCCGACCATCCCCGCAATGCCTCCGACGACGTGCTCAAGCTGCTCGCGGCGAACGGCGGCGTGATCATGGTCAATTATTCGCCCAACTATGTCTCCGAGGCGCGCCGCATCTGGAGCGCCGACGCCGCCGGCGAGCGCACGCGGCTGAATGCGCCGCCGCTCGGCGGACTGCTAATCGGCCAACCGGAGAAGGCGGCAGCGGCCTATGCGCAGTGGCTCAAGGACCATCCCGCGCCCAAGGTGACGCTCGCGATGGTCGCCGATCATATCGAGCATATCGTCAAGGTCGCCGGCATCGATCACGTGGGACTGGGGTCGGACTATGACGGCCTGGGCAACGAACTGCCCGAGGGGCTGGCCGACGTCTCGACCTACCCCGCACTGCTCGCCGAGCTGATGCGCCGCGGCTGGAGCGACGCCGATGTCGCCAAGGTCGCGGGCGCGAACGTGCTGCGCGCGATGGAAGGCGCCGAAGCTACCGCCAGGAGCATGGCAGGCGAGCTTCCGCTGACGGCAACGCTGGCGATCGACAAGGCGGCGAAATAGACTCGCAAGCCTGAGCGTCGCGCCGTTACGGCAATCGCTCCAATGCGAACCCGGGCAATGTCGCCGAAGCCATGGAAGCTCAGCGCGATGGGCTGAACCGGACTTTCAGCAGCGTCGGCTTGGTCAGGTTCAGGCCATAGTCCGTCTGGTCGCCGTTCCACCGACGCTTCGTCACCCAGCTGCCGTTCTGGAACGTCCCCTCTTCAACGGTCATGAAGCGTCCGCTGCCGTCCGCGGCCGGCGCGACCTCGCCGATGCTGATGCGAATGTCGGATCCGACGAGCAGGAACTCGTCCGCGTCGAGCTGGATCAATGCAGCGCCGCCGATGGGGCGGTCCTTGTTGGGATGCACGGGCCCGTCCCGACCGCCGAACTGCCACAAGCCATATTGCGCCGTGATCTTCCACCGGCCGAGCACCGCCGACTGGTCCGAAGCATCGGCACCTTTGGCAAAGCCCACCGTCGGATGCTCGAACGCAAGCCGCGCCCAGTCGCGCGCAATCGGCGCCATCAGCGCGAACTTGGACGCGAAAGCCTCGAGATTCTCGGCTGTGTTCAGTCCCCCCAGCGGATAATTCGAGTAGCTCGGATCCATGCCGAAGGGCGACCAGCCGATCGTGCCCTTGCCGAGCGCGAGCCAGAAATAGCGCGCGAAGTCGAGATCATTGCCGGTTTCAGGAACGAACAAGGGATTGTCGGGCCGCAACATGCGGTTGAGCTTGCCGCTATAGACCCTGTGGTCGCGGTCGTAGAGATCGGGCGACGCCATCGCGATGTGCGGCGCGGCCGCCTTCCAGACGTCGAGCATCGGCCAGTCGGCACCTCCGCTCGCGCCGCCGCCTTCCCCCGCCTTGGGGTCGTCGGGATCGCTGGTGACGACGTTGACGTACATCGGCAGGTTGAGCTCCGCCTGTCCGGCGGCGGCGATCTCATCGATGTAGCGCGCCGTGTACCAGGCGTTGAACGCCGAGTCCGCCCGCTTGTCGAACACCTGGCTCCAGCTGCCCGACTTGCCGATCTTGCGAGCGAGGTCTGCCGGGATCGGTCCAGCGAAGAGCGCGTTCGCCTCGGGCGAGTAATCGCGCGCGGAGCCGTAGCTTCCGACTTCATTCTCCGGCTGGACCATGATGACGGTGTGTTGCGGGTCGATCTCGCGGATATGTCGCATCAGCGCGACGAACGCGCGCTTGTCGGCTTCGAGCGTGTTGCGGGCGAGCGGCGTCGGCACGTAATGGAACTTGCCGTCCCTGGTCTTCATGTGCGGAAAGCGCCTGGTATCGGCCTTCACCCAATCGGGCATATAGGCACCGCCGGTGTTCTTCCAGGTTCCGAACCAGAGCAGGACCAGCCGCACATTATTCTCGCGCGCCTGCGGCAGGAGCGTATCGACCCAGGAGAAGTCGAACTTGCCCTCAACCGGCTCGATCTGTTCCCAGGCCACGGGAATCTCGAGCGTGTTCGCGTGCACGGCTCGGATCGTCGGCCAGACCTCGGGGAGCATGGCGGGATAATTGCTGCTGTTGTGCGCCTGACCGCCCAGAATCAGGAACGGCGCGCCGTCGACAAACAGGGCGTGGCGGCCGCCTTTGGTGGTGAGCTTCGGAAGCGGCGCTTGAGCGGCGGCGGGAGCCGCCAGGCACAGCATGGCAAGCGGCAGAATGGCGCGACGAAGGATGTTCAATTTGCCCCCTGAGACACTAATGGGTCGACGCATCGACATGGGTTGGAAAGTGGCGGCCAAAGGTCCGCAGCTTCGTTGAAGGGCTTGCAATGCGAACCGCCAGGGTTCGCCCGCCGCCGATCGGCTGCGCCATTGCGCGCGCGAGGAACCGACAGTTTCGCCGATCATCCGTCCGAGCCGTCATGCTTCTCCGCCCCCTCGGCCAACCGGCGCGAACATGCCGTCGCCCTCGTCGCCGTCCCGACGATCGTTACGCCGCCAATTGTCGCCCGATGGGGGCAAATGCGGCCGATGTCCATGTGCACATGGTCTGCAACCGCTTGAGATATAGCCATTACCCGGCGCAATACAGGCCAGTCAGTCCAATCCGCCAGCTATATGACCTGCTGACAAAGCTGAGTGCCTTCCCGCAACATTTTCGCGAAAGGCTGACGAAGCGGCGACGGTCAGGGCGCGCTCGCGCTTCGCAGGCAGCGTTCGACTAGCTCCGCCGCGGCATCGAACCGCAAATGGTCGATATGGTCCCGCAACGCCTCCCCGACCTCGACACCGAGAAGCCGGTTCAACCGAGGTTCGAGCGCGTCGAACTTGCGCAACGACGCCAGGCTCTGGGTGCGTAGCAAGGCAGCGAATGCGGCGAGGTCAACCGGTTCGGTATCGCCCGGGAGCTCGGGCCGATCACTTGCTTGGGGACGCAGTGTCGCCACGGCAGCAGCAGAGGCGGCGATCTTGCCACCCAGTGCGCCGAGTTCGGCTTCGGCGCGCGACATGAGCTGCCGATAGGCGACGAGATTCCTGGCCTTGGCAGCCATTTCCGCGTCGCGTGCACATTCGAAGACCTGGGTCACGCCCAGCGTCCCCGCGGCGCCCTTGAGCTTGTGCGCAAGGCTCTGCTGGGGGCCCCAGCCCTCGCTATCCGCGGCGGCTATGGCCGCGGCCAGATTCGCGTAATCGGAGACCAGCCTCCGCATCAACCGCATGAACAGCCGCGCATCGCCCCGCAATTGCTCGCGAATGTCGGCAGAATCGACACCTTCGATTTCCGGCCATTCGTCCGCGGAATGCGTGGCTGCCGTCATCACAGGTTCCTAGCGACCGAGCACTTCCCGTACGGAGGCGAGCAGCTGGTGCTGGTTCACCGGCTTGGTCACATAATCGTTCGCGCCGACATGGAAGCCGGCTACCGCGATCGGCGTCTCGCGACTGCTGGTGATGAAGATCACCGGTACGTCCGCATATTCGGGATCCGCTTTGAGCTGGCGGCAGAATTCGAGCCCGTCGAGCTCCGGCATGTCGATGTCCAGCAGGATCAGGTCGGGCCGCGCCTCCCGAACAAGCCGAAAACCATCCGCGGCAGAACTGGCGAAACGCTGGTTAGGATAGCTGCGCAGGATTCGGCTCAAGACCTGGAGAAAGCTGGTGTCGTCGTCGATTAGCAGCAGGTTCGCTGAATAGTTCGCGCCCGAGGACGTGTCCGTGCCCATGTGCGACCGTGTCTCCCCGAAGACCCTCGCGCCGATCCGCGAACACGGGCTCTCAAGAAGCGACTGTAGAATCAAAATCGTCCGCAAGCCAGACTCCCAGCGCGGTTAAGTATTTCTCTGGAAGCAATGGCCAGACTCGGCTTCCAGCAGGAACAAGCATCGCGGCCGGAAATATGCTTTGAGGGGAACTGAGCGGATGGCATAAATCGACAACGACGATGCCTTCCAAGGGTACGAACAGCGCGCCGGCAGCAGTGCGCGATCGAGGGGATGGCGATGGGAGTTTCGCGGATCGCGGCCTCGGCGCTGGTGCTGGCGGCGGCGGCAAGCGTGGCCGGGCAGGCGCTGTCGCAGGCGGCAGGGCCCGCCGCAGTGACCGGCGCGCGGATGCGCGCCCCGGACGCGCCCGCCAATGTCGGCGACTGGATGTCGTACGGCCGCACCTGGGACGAACAGCGGTTCAGCCCTCTCAGCGCGATCAATGCCGGCAATGTGTCGCATCTCGGCCTTGCGTGGTACGCCGATCTCAGCACGTTTCGCGGAATCGAAGGCACGCCGCTCGCCGTCGACGGCGTGCTCTACAACGTCTCGATCTTCAACATCGTCACCGCCTATGACGGGCGTACCGGCAAGATACTGTGGACCTATGACCCCAAGGTCGAGCGCCAATGGGCGCGGCTGGCGTGCTGCGGGCCGAGCGCGCGCGGGATCGCCGCATGGAACGGCAAGATCTACATCGGCGCGCTCGATGGACGCGTGATCGCAGTCGACGCCAGGACCGGCAAGGAGCGCTGGTCTCAGCAGAGCGTCGATCCGAGCTGGGCCTATTCGATCACCGGTGCGCCGCGCGTGTTCGACGGCAAGGTCGTGATCGGGAACGGCGGCGCCGATTATGGCGTGCGCGGCTATGTGACGGCCTATGACGCCGAGACCGGCAAAAAGCTGTGGCGCTTCTACACGGTGCCCGGCGATCCCGCGAAGGGCCCTGATCATGAGGCGTCGGACTCGGTAATGCCGATGGCCGCCAGGACCTGGACCGGCGAGTGGTGGAAATACGGCGGCGGCGGCACGGCATGGGATTCGCTGGTCTACGATCCCAAGCTCAACCTCGTGTACATCGGCACCGGCAACGGAGGGCCACACATGCAGCACTTCCGCTCGCCGGGCGGTGGCGACAATCTGTTTCTCTGCTCGATCGTCGCCGTGAATGCCACCACCGGCAAATATGTCTGGCACTATCAGATGGTGCCCGAGGAGGAGTGGGACTATACCTGCACGCAACCGATGATGCTTGCCGACCTCAAGATCGGCGGCAGGCTGCGCCAGGTGCTGATGCAGGCGCCGAAGAACGGCTTCTTCTATGTGCTCGACCGCGTCACCGGCAAAGTGATCTCGGGCAAATCCTATGTCCCGAACAGCTGGGCGAGCGGGCTCGACCCCAAGACGGGCCGGCCGATCGTCTATCCCCAGGCGCATAATACGACCACGCCGCATCTGATGACGCCGGGCGCGTTCGCCGCGCACAGCTGGTATCCGATGGCATATAATCCGAACACCGGGCTCGTCTATTTCTCGGCGCAGGTGCAGGCCGACGTCTTCGCGCGGTTGCCCGACGACAAGTTCAAATGGGTGCCCTTCCGCTCGAATTCGGGGCGCGACTTCGCCAGCGAGCCCGAGCTGCGCAAGAAGCTGCAATCCGAAGCCGATGCGATGGAGAAGGCATTCCTGCTCGCATGGGATCCCGTCCACCAGCGCGAAGCGTTCCGCGTGCCCTATCCTTTTCCGGGATCCGGGGGCACGCTCGCGACCGCGGGGAACCTGCTGTTCGAAGGCACCACCGCCAAGACGTTCGCGGCCTATCGCGCCGATAATGGCAAGCTGCTGTGGCAGATGCCGGTCGACAATATCCCGGTGGGCGGCCCGATCACCTACACCGCCGGGGGCGAGCAATATATCGCCGTCAACGCCGGCTGGCATGGCGCGCCGTCGCATGGGGCGAGCATCATCCCCGGCGGCCTCAGGACGGCGCAGTCGCGGCTGCTGGTGTTCAAGCTCGGCGGCACCGCGAAGCTCCCGCCGATGCCGCCGGCGCCGAAACTGCCCGCCCCGCCCTATCTGCGCGCGAGCGAGTCCGAAGTGATCGAGGGCCGCGCGCTCTATGCCAACACGTGCCGCAGCTGCCACGGCGAGGACGCGAAGGGCGGGATCAAGGACTTGCGCTACATGAGCCCGGAAACGCGCCGTCAGTTCAACGACATCGTGCTCGGCGGCATTCGTGCCGACAAGGGCATGGCGAGCTTCAAGGACCTGCTGACACCGTCGCAGGTGAATGCAATCAACGCCTATCTGATCGCGCGCGCCAATGAGGATTGGTCGGACGACGCGGCGAAGGGGCAGTGATGGGCCTTTTTTATCCCCAAATACACCGTCATCCCCGCGAACGCGGGGATCCAGGGCAGCTTAGGTCGTGGCCCGCGGCCCTGGATCCCCGCTTTCGCGGGGATGACGGGTTTGGAATAAGTAGGCTTGGTCGTATTCTGTCAGCCTTGCTCATAGCGGCGATCACCATGTTCGCCGCCCTCCCCGCCTCCGCCCAGGCGCCCGGCGAACGCAGCGCGGTCTATCCGCTCGATTGCGATCGCGCCTGCCTGATCGGGTTCGCGCGGAGCTATATGGCAGCGCTCAAGGCACATAGGCCGGGCGACGCGCCGCTCGCCAAAGGCGCGGTGTTCACCGAGAACAATGTGCCGCTCGCGATCGGCGACGGATTGTGGGGGACGGTGAGCGACGTCTCGGCCGACGCGCTGGAAGTCGCCGACGCCGAGACCGGCAACGCCGCCTGGTTCGGCTATGTCCGGGAACATGGCGAGCCGGCGATCTATGCGATGCGCGTCAGGGTGGTCGACAAGAAGATCACCGAAGTCGAGACCGTCGTGCATCGCAAGACCGGCCTGCCCGCGCCGTTCGGCGACGTCACCAGGATGGAGCATGACCGCGCGTTCCAGCAAGTGCTGCCGATGGAGCAGCGCCGGCCGCGCGCGCGGCTGGTGGCGGTCGCGCAGAGCTATTTCAACACGGTCGAATATAACGACGGCACCGTGTTCGCGCCGTTCGACGAGGAGTGCGCGCGGCTCGAGAATGGGATCAGCACCACGGCCGTGCCCAAGGGCGCGCCCTCGGGTTCGCCCGCGGCGGGATCGGGCGGTCCGCCGCCGGCAAGCGGTGGCGGTGCCGGCAATGCCTCGGCGATCGCGCAGGGGTGCGAGGCGCAGTTCAGGCTCGGCCTCTATCGCATCAACAAGCGCGTGCGCGAGCGGCTGTTCCCGATCGTCGACGAGGAGCGCGGAGTCGTCGTCGCCTCGGGCTTCTTCGATCACGCCAATTATTTCGACAGCTACAGACTGACCAATGGCGCGACGATGCGCACCGCGATGAAGTGGCCCAATTCGATCAGCCTGCTCGAAGCGTTCCGCATCCGCGACGGCAAGATCCACCGGATCGAGGCGGTGTTCACCTACGTCCCCTATTTCATGCACAATCCCTGGGCGGGTGCGAAATGAGCGTGATCAATTCCGCACCGTCCCAGTCCGTCATCCCCGCGAAAGAGCGTCGGGTTGGACGTGCCCCGCACGTCCAAGGATCGTCCGGGGGACGATCCGACCCGACACTGACCCAGAGTTGCAAGCGACGTCCTTTGCGACCCTGTGTCCCCGCTTTCGCGGGGATGACGATGGGGATTGTGGGGGGGCTGAGTTCGCTGCCCACCGCAGCCGCAACACCGTGCGATCGCGTGTGCCTCACCGTCATCGCCGAGCGCTATATGGACGCGCTGGTTGCGCAGGATTGGCGCAGGCTGCCATGGGCCAAATCGGTTCGTTATAGCGAGAACAGCGTACCGATGATGGTGGGAGATGCGATCTGGGGGTCAGTCTCGGGCCATGCCAAGGACGCGACGATCGTCGCCGATCCGGCGAGCGGCAACGTCGCCTGGCTGGGTCGTGTCGACGAGCATGGCCAGCCGGCCTTTTATGCGATGCGGATCAAGGTAATCGACGGCAAGATCGCCGAAGTCGAGACGGTGATCCGGCGCAAGGAAGGCCGGCCGCCGTTCGGCGATGCGGCCGGCTTCGTCCATGACAAGAGCTTCAGCGATGCCCTGCCCGCCAAGGCGCGCCCGTCCCGCGCGGTGATCGCCGCGGCCGTCCATAATTACTACAAGAGCGTCGAGCGCAACAACGGCACGGTGTTCGCCAAGTTCGATCCGGCGTGCGAGCGCGTCGAGAATGGCGTGATCGCCAACACCGGGCGTAATGCTATGGCGCTGGGCTGCGCGGCGCAGCTCAAGACGGGGCTGTTCGCCGATGTCGGCGGCGTGCGCTTCCGCGTGCCGGTGATCGACGCCGAGCGTGGCGTCGCAGTTGCGTTCGGCTATTTCGACTATCCGCAGCGCGAGACCAGCTTCAAGACCAGCGACGGACGCAATTTCGAGGCGGAGACCAAATATCCCTACAGTTTGAACTTCGCGACCTTGTTCAAGGTGACCGGCAGCGGGGCGATCGAGCGCGTCGACCAGGTCGCGCCGGAGCTCAACTACCGGATTTCGTCGCCGTGGAAGGAATAGGCATGTTGCTTTCGAAGATCCTCCCCGGAACGGGGAGGGGGACCGCGCCCGAAGGGCGTGGTGGAGGGGGCCCTCCTCGAGGGATTAGCGTGTGGAGGGCCCCCTCCACCAAGCTTCGCTTGGTTCCCCTCCCCGTTCCGGGGAGGATTTGCGGGGCCACCCTCCTCGCGCTCCTCCCCATTCCCGCGCTCGCCGCGCCAGACGTGACGATCGACGACAGCAATGTCTTCCCCGAAAGCATCGCCGCGGACGCCGCCGGCAACCTCTACGCGAGCAGCTTCAAGGGCGTGATTTATCGCGCGCCGGCGAGGAGCACCAAGGCAGTCGCGTGGATCAGGCCCGACGACACCAACAAGCTGCTGTGGACGCTGGGCGTGCTCCCCGACGAGCGCTCGAACAGCTTGTGGGTGTGCAGCACGCCGGTCGGTTTCCTGACGCCGCCGCGGCCCGGCGAAGCAGCGGTGGTGGCGTTCGACCTCAAGACCGGCGCGTTCAAGGCACGCTACCCGCTGCCGGCCCCGGCCGATGGCAAGCCGGCCGCAGCCGTGGTCTGCAACGACATGGCGGTCGGACAATATGGCAAGCTGTACATCACCGACACGGGCGCGGGACGGTTGCTCAGCCTCGCGCCGAACGCCAAGGCAGTGACGGTCGAGACCGCGGATCCGTTGCTGGTCGGCGTCGAAGGCCCGGCCTTTTCGGCGGACAATATTCTCTACGTCAACAACACACGGCAGAACTCGATCCTGCGCGTCAACCGCAAGAGCGACGGCAGCTTCGAGAGCCTGACCAAGCTCACGACGTCGATCCCGCTCAACGGCCCCGACGCCTTGCGGCCGTACAAGGGCAACAGCTTCCTCCAGGCCGAAACCGGGGGCAAAGGCCGCGCGACCCTGGTCACGATCAGCGGCGACCATGCCGATGTGAAGATATTGTCGGACGATACCGGCGGCGGCGCGGCGATCACCCACATCGGCGACATTTTCTACACCGTGCCGGGCAAGATCCAATATCTGTTCGACCCGAGCCTGAAGGGAAAGGATCCCGGCGCGTTCGTGATCAAGGCGATGCCGATCGGGGGCGCCCAGTGAAGGCGCTCGCCGCCACCGCCGCGGCGCTGGGGCTGTTACTCACAGCCCCGGTCGCGGCGAAGGAAGCGAGCATCGACGCGCAGATCACGGCGCTGACCAGGCGCGTCGAGAAGCTCGAAGCGACGCGCGCGATCAAGAAGCTGCAGCGCGCATTCGGCTTTTATGTCGATCGCGGGCTGTGGGACGATGCCGCCGACCTGTTCACCGCCGACGGCACGATCGAGATCGGCATGGACGGAGTCTATGTCGGCAAGGCGCGCATCCACGACTATCTCGAGAAGCTGCACGGCGACCAGCCCGGGCTGATCTATGGCCAACTCAACGAATGGGTGACACTCCAGCCGGTGGTCGACGTCGCCAGTGACGGGATGAGCGGCAAGGCGCGCTGGCGCGACCTCGGAATGCTCGGCCAGTATAAAAAGCACGCCGAATGGCGCGACGGCATCTACGAGAACGCGTATGTCAAGGAAGGCGGCGTGTGGAAGATCCAGTCGCTGCACCTCTACGTCAATTTTCTGGTCCCCTATGAGAAGGGCTGGGCACGGCTGAAGCCGGGCGAAGGGCTGCAGCCGAGCGCGGTCTCACAGGCTTTCCCGCCCGATCGGCCGCCGAGCGTTGCCTATAAGCCCTTCCCCGATATGTTCGTGCCGCCGTTCCACGCGCCGAACCCGGTGACCGGCAAGCCAGTGCAGGAGAAGTCGCGATGAGCGCGCGCTTCATGTTGCTCGCCAGCCTTGCCGCGGCGATGCTCCCCGCGCCTGCCCTCGCCCAGGATCTCCAGGCGCGCGTCAACGCCTATAAGCAGCGCGTCGAGATGCTCGAGGCGCAGGACGCGATCGAGAACCTCCAGGCGACCTATGGCTATTATTTCGACAAGGGGCTGTGGGATCAGGCGGCTGGGCTGTTCACCGCCGACGGCAGCTTCGAATATGGCATGCGCGGCGTCTATGTCGGCCAGGCGCATATCCGGCGGGCGATGCTGTTGTTCGGGCCGCAGGGGCTCGCCGCCGGGCATCTCAACAACCACATGCAGCTGCAATCGGTGATCACCGTTGCGCGCGATGGATTGACGGCGAAAGCGCGCTGGCAGGGCATGGTGATGCTCGCGCAGCCGAACGCCAATGGAGTGTGGGGCGTGGGGCTCTACGAGAACGACTATGTCCGCGAGAAAGGCGTGTGGAAGATCGCCAAATTGCACTTCTATCTGACCGCGCTCACCGATTACGACGAAGGCTTTGCCAAGAACACGATCCGCGCCGACGGGCCGAGCGCGCTGTTTCCGCCCGACAAGCCTCCGAGCGTCGCCTACCGATCGCTGCCTGGTGCCTATATCCCGCCGTTCAGCTTCCCGCATCCGGTGACGGGCAAGGATTTGAGCCACCCGGTCGAACCGGCCGACAGCGTGCTGGGAGTCCGCCAATGACCAGACACTCTCTGACGGCGGCGCTGCTCGCCGCTCACGCCCTGCTCGCCGGGATGCCCGCGCTGGCGCAAGACGCTGCTGCCAGGCTCGACGCGCTCGACAAGCGCATCTCGCGGCTCGAGGATCTCAATCAGATCGAGCGGCTGCAGAAGGTCTACGGCTATTTCGTCGACAAGGGGCAATGGACCCAGCTGTCCGAGCTGTTCGCCGACGATGCAACGCTCGAGATCGGCGGCAAGGGGCTGTTCCTCGGCAAGAAGCGCGTGCTCGAATATATGCAGACCGCGTTCGGTCCCGACGGTGCGAAGGAAGGGCTGCTCGCCAACCACATGCAGTTCCAGCCAATCCCCGACGTCTCGCCCGACGGCAAGACCGGCTGGATCCGCTCGCGCGCGTTCGTGATGAGTGTCGGCGGCTGGGGGCTGCCGCTCTATGAGGACGCGTTCGTCAAGCAGAACGGCGTGTGGAAGTTCAAGCGCGAGTCCGGCCCGTTCACCATGTACACGAGCTGGGCCGGCTGGGGTAAGAACGCGCTCAACAACACCTGGCCCGACAAGTTCGATCCGCCGCCGGATCTGCCGCCGTCGACGATCTATCTGACCTATCCAGCCTATTACATCATCCCGTTCCACTACCCCAATCCGGTGACGGGCAAGGCGTTCGTGCCCGACAAGGCGGAGGTCGGTGCCTATGCCGCGCCGCCGGGGACAAAGACGCAGGCGGACTGGCACGGGATCGGACGGCTGGCCGATGGCACGCAGCCGATCGCGGAGCCGCCGAGGGAATGATGGAAGTCGGCAGCCGTGAAGGCTGCTCTATTCCCGTCATCCCCGCGAAAGCGGGGACCCAGGGCCACGAGCGACGTCTCTGCTGCCCTGGGTCCCCGCTTTCGCGGGGATGACGGTTTTAGTGGTGGATATCGAATGGTTTGGAAGTACCTACCCCTCGCCGCCTCAGGCATTGCCGCGTTGAGCCTCGCCGCGACCGGAATTGCGCAGACCAACAAACCCGTAGACGCCGCACGGTTGCGGGCGCCGGCGCCGGGCGACTGGCTGATGGACGGGCGGAGTTATGATTCCAGCCGGTACAGCCCGCTGAGCCAGGTCAACGCGAAGAACGTCGCCCGGCTCGGGCTCGCCTGGTTCGACGAGCTCGACACCTATCGCGGGGTCGAGGCGACGCCGCTCTATGCCGATGGCATGCTCTACAACATCCTGCCGTGGAACATCGCGATCGCCTATGACGCGCGCACCGGCAAGCGGCTGTGGACATTCGATCCCAAGGTGCCGCGCGAATATGGTCGCTACGCCTGTTGCGAGCCCGACGCCCGCGGACTCGCGCTGTGGAAGGACAAGGCAGTCATCGCCACGCTCGACGGGCGGCTGATCGCGCTCGATCGCAAGACCGGCAAGGAGATCTGGAGCACGCAGACCTTCGCGCACGACATGCCCTATTCGATCACCGGCGCGCCGCGGGTGTTCGACGGCAAGGTGGTGGTGGGCAATTCGGGCGGCGATCTCGGCGTGCGCGGCTTCGTCTCGGCCTATGATGCCGACACCGGCAGGAAGCTGTGGAAATTCTTCCTGACGCCGAACGATCCGGCCAAGGGGCCGGACCATGAGGCATCGGATCGGGTGATGGCGATGGTCCGCAAGACCTGGTCCGAAAACGGCATGTGGAAGCAGCTCGGCGGCGGCGCGAACCCCTGGGATTCGATTGCCTATGATCCGGTCAACAAGCTGGTGTTCGTCGGTACCGGCAACGGATCGCCGCTGTCGTGGCACTATCGCAGCGAGAGCAAGGGCGACAATCTGTTCATCTGCTCGATCGTCGCGCTCCACGCCGACACCGGCACATATGCCTGGCACTATCAGATGGTCCCCGGCGAGGACTGGGATTACACCTGCACCTCCTCGATCATCCAGGCCGAGCTAACCATCCAGGGCCGGAAGCGCCAGGTGCTGATGCAGGCGCCAAAGAACGGCTTCTTCTATGTGCTCGACCGCAAGACGGGAAAATTCCTCTCGGCCGAGAAGTTCGTGCCGGTGAACTGGGCGACCGGAATCGATCCCAAAACCGGCAAGCCGCAGGTCGACATGAGCAAACATTATACCACCGATCCGGTGCTGCTGATGCCGGGGCCGGGGGGTGGGCATAATTGGTTTCCGATGGCGTACAGCCCGAAGACCAAGCTGGCCTATCTGCCGACCTATGAATCCGCGCTGGTCTACGCCTATGACCCCAATTGGAAGCCGCAGCCGTTCCGATCGAACAGCGGCTGGGGCGGCTATACCGGCGCGGCGCTGCAGAAGCGGCTGCAGCTGCAGAAGCAAGGCGACAAGATCGAGAAGGCGTTCCTGACCGCCTGGGATCCGGTGAAACAAAAGGCAGCGTGGAAAGTGGCGCTGCCGCGCCACGGCAATGGCGGCGTGCTGGTGACCGGCAGCGACCTGGTGTTCGAAGGCACCACCAAACAGACGTTCGCGGCGTTCGATGCGCACAGCGGCAAGCTGCTGTGGGAAGTCCCGACGCAAAGCGCGCCGGTGTCGGGTCCGATCACCTATATGCTCGACGGCGTGCAATATGTCGCAGTCAACGCCGGCTGGGGCGGCGGCGCGGCGCAGATCGAGCGCGGCGCCGGCATCGAACTGCCGCGGGCTTCGGCACGACTGCTGGTATTCAAGCTCGGCGGCACCGCTGCACTACCGCCGATGAAGGCTGCCGAAGCCATCCCGCCGCCGCCGCCACTACGTGCGAGCGAAGCGCAGATCCAGCGCGGCGCCAGGCTGTTCGCCGACACCTGCGCGCAATGCCACGGCCAGCGCGCGATCGGCGGCGTCAAGGATCTCCGTCACATGTCCGCCGACACGCACAAGGCGTTCAACGACATCGTGCTGGGCGGCGCCAGGAAGGACCTGGGCATGGCGAGCTTCGCCGACCTGCTGACGCCGGCGCAAGTGGACGACGTCCACGCCTATCTGATCGCGCGGGCGAATGAGGATTGGGGCGGAAAGTAAGCGGATCGACTCGGCTTCATCGGAATGGCTAAGAGCGCCTTCCCGATAGTTCCAGCGGCCGCGATCGATCGCGGGTGTCACACCAACGCGATCGACGCCAGACCAAAATGTTCAGCGGAACACGTCGCCGAAATATTCCGCCCCATCAGGATCGAGCGGATCCCCGCCAAAGCGGTTTGGCCCCCTCGTGCCCGGGAGGCACATGAATATGAGCGCGATCAGGCCACCGATATACGGGATCAATCCGAGCAGCACGAACCAGCCGCTTTTGTCCTGATCGTGGTAACGCCGCACCTGCACGGCAATGCTGGGAATAAAAACCCCCAGCGCGACGATCGCAAACAGGCCGAATACAAGCATCGTCAACCCCGACGGACCGCTGTCTCCGGTGCGCGCGAAACCGCCGCCGATCGCGAGCAATGTGCCAAGAAACACGTAGACGAGCAGGACGCCCAACGTGAACATCCAATATTCCTTGCGCCGCGATCGGCCCGAGAAATCGGCATAGCGCTTCAACGGCAACAGCATCCATTCCATGAACATCCCCCACTTTCGTCGCGCGTAGCCGCGCCGCGACAAGCTGCATTCAAATCGCGCAATCTGCAACTGGTTGATCCAGCCCCATAATCGAACACCAGCTGCCTATTGGCCCGACTTCTGCGGGCATTCGGCTTACCTTCCGACGCATCCAATTCTGCCGCGCCGATTCTTTGCTCTTCAGGCCAGACCTGAACGCAATGCCCCGGCCAGCGGCGATCGGCGGCAGCGACGTAGAACATGCGTGCGTGACTGTGCCGAGGGATATGCTATCCCAGCGCCGACGGCCCGGGGTCATAGGCGCTAACTTACCCTCCGCTCACCCCGTCATCCCCGCGAAAGCGGGGACCCAGGGTGACAGAGGACGTCGCGCATGGCCCTGGGTTCCCGCTTTCGCGGGAATGACGAAGAGGGAATTGTGCGCGTAAACCCCTCAAAGTTAGCGCATATGCGGCTGAGGGTGCCATGGCGCGAGCTGCCGAAATATTGTTGCTGTGCGGCGCGCTGTTGCTCACCGCCTGCTCGCCGGCGAGCAAAACGGCGCCTCCGCCACCGTCCGGCCGTTCGGCGCCGATCAATCAGGCACCCAGCGCGATTGAGCCCAAGGTCGTGCCGCAGATCGCGCATGGCGTTCCCGTGGTCGGCGTCCAATGGGCCGAGGGCGGGCGGGTGCTCGTGTCGCTGGCGGGCGATGGGTCGCTGGTGTTCTGGGATGTCGCGAGCGGTCACATCATCGATCATGCGCAGCTACCGGGCTTTGACCTGAGCTATCTGTTGCAGGACTTTCGCACCGCGGCGGACGGGAAATCGCTCGAACTGGTCTATTATCAGGACCAGGAATTCGGGGACGGACCGCCGCCGCCAGCCTGCAAGGACGCCGGGCACGCGAATGGGCCCTGGTGCACTTATCGCGTCGATCTCGCGACCCGCGACGCGCGCGGAGAACCCGGTGTCGCCGTGCCGGCAAAGGTGCCCGACAAATCCGACGTCAGGGAGCAGACGATCTTTCCGGTCTCCCCCGACGGGAAGCTGCGACCGAAGCCCAATATTCGGAATGGCGAATTGGCGGGCTGGGAGAATGACGACAACTTCCAGTTCGACGATACCGACTGCGTCTCGCGCGAGCGATGCCGCTCGGGCGTCTCGCTTGTTCCGGTCAAGGGCGGCGCGGCGATCAAGCTGGTCGGCAATCCGATGAGCTTCTTCAGCGACGCCGACATCTCGCCCGACGGGCGCAGGCTGGTGCGCCTCGACAATCTCAAGAACCGGACGCGTACGCGAGTCGAGGCGATGGATCTGACCGGCGCGACCGAGCTCGCGGCATATAGCGAGGACCTGCCGCACCAGCAGGTAGATTGGCTTAGCGAGCAACGCTTCGCGCTGTTCAGCACCGGTTATTCGGCGACCAACGACTTCGCTGCCGGCAAGCCCTTCCCCGGTGCGGCGATCGTCGATTCCGAATGCGCCAAGAACGCGCATTGCCCCACGCTGCCGAGCTATTGGCAGATGGTCGCGCTCGACGATGCGGGAAGCTTCGTCGGCACGCGCAGCCTGCAGGGATGCTTCGATGTCAATGCCAGCATGCAGGTGGTGGTCCGGAGCGGCTCGATCTGCCCCGGGGAAGAAGGCGCGGACGATCGCAGCTATCTTCCCAACGCAACCAGCCTTGCCGTGCATCTGGCGGGCAAGCCGGGCTGGCGACGGCTCGCACTGGCGGCGTGGAAGGACCAGGTCATCACGGCGATCCAAGTTTCGCCCGATCGCAGCATGATCGCAGTGGCGACGCGGCAATGGACGGACGCGCTCGACAAGCAGGACGAGCGCCAGATGGCGGTTCAAATCTCGCGCAATCGGAGCACGATCATCGGGCCGACGCGGCAAGGTGCGAATGGTAGCGACAAGCCCGCGCACCAGATCCTGCGAGTCTGGCTCGTCCCGATCAAGGCGGGCATGGCCGGAAGCCCGCGCCAGCTCACCGCGATCGACTATGCCAGCACCGAGATGCGCGCGATCGTCCAGGGCTATTTCACCGACGATGGGACGATCGGTTCGCTGCACTTCACGCCCGACGGCCAGCAACTGGTGTTCAGCCAGTTCCGCAACACGGCGGAGATGATTGGCGATATGTACGTCGTCGCAGTCGCCGACGGCAGCGTGCGCAAATTTCCGGGCGTGCGCGGCGCGACGATGCCGATCGGCATCGACCGCGTGCTCGACCTCGGCACGCCGATGTCGAACCAGATGCAGCTGCGCAGCCTCGCAACCGGCAAGCCGGTCGGCGAACCGATGCGGCAGCTGTTCGCGCGGCGGGCAGGCGCGATTGCGCGCAGCAATCTGTTTTGGACCGCGGGCGAGGACGGCACGATCCGCTTCTGGGATGCGAGAGACGCGTCGCTGCAGCTCACGCTCTATGTGTTTCCGGGCAATCGCTACTTCGCGGTGACGCCGGGCGGGCGCTACGACACCAATCTCGGGCCCGATGCTCCGCTGGTGCGCTGGATGGTGCCGGATGCGCCAATGCAGAGCCTGTCGGCGCAGACGTTCATGCGCGATTTCTACGAGCCCGGTCTCTACGGCAAGCTGCTCGACTGCCGCGAGGCGGGAAATTGCGCGGCGGTGTTCAAGCAGCTGCCGGCGATCGCCAGTCTCAACCGTGTGCTGCCGCAAGTGCGTATCTCCGAAGTGAAGCAGGGCAAGGACGCGCGCGAGGCCATCGTCACGGTCGATGTCGACGAGGGCGTCGATCTCCAGGCCGCCAATGGCAAGACGCATTCGGGCATCTTCAATCCGCGACTGTTCCGCAACGGCCGCGTCGTCGCGATGACGCCGGAGCGAGTCGACATGGCGGGCGCCAGCGTGGCCGACTGGCAGAAGCAAAACGACGTTGCCCACGGCGCCGCGAAACAGCGCTTCACTTATGCCGTCGCGCTCCCCACTTCGGCCGGGAGCGAGGCGCAGCTCTTCTCCGCCTATGCGTTCAACGAGGACCGCATCAAGAGCGAGACCGCGACCGCCAGCTACACACGCCCCGCGACCTCTGTGCGCGCGCCGCAAGCCTATGTCGTCGCGATCGGAATCGACGACTATGACACGCCGCGCTTCCAGTTGAACTATTCGGTCGCCGATGCCCGGCTGATTGCCGATCGGCTTGCGACGATTCCCGGCCATGAGGTCCATCGCCTCACGCTCGCCGGCGAGCGCAAGCCGGATGGGACGCGCAGCCGGGTCGACCAGGCGACGATCGGCCAGGTGCTGTCGGTGCTCGCGGGCAGCGGCAATCGCGACGCGCTGCTCGCGGCGCTCGCCGAGAACGGCATCGACGCGACGATGCTGCGCCAGGCGACGCCCGACGATCTGGTGATCGTCAGCTTCTCGGGACACGGCTGGGCCGATCCCAAGGGCAATTTCTACTTGATCCCGACCAATGGCCGCTGGCCGGACGGATCGGAGACGCCCGACCTCGCCACAGTGTTCGCGACCGCCGAGCTGACGCGCTATTTCCAGTCGATGAGCGCGGCGGACATCACCGTGATCATCGACGCCTGCCATAGCGCCGCGAGCGTCGCCGATGGCCGGTTCAAACCGGGGCCGATGGGCGACGCCGGCCTCGGCCAGCTCGCCTATGACAAGGGCATCCGTATCCTCGCCGCGACCCAGGCGAACGACGTCGCGATGGAGGACTCGCGGCTGAAGCAGGGATTGCTCACTTATGCGCTCGCCGCCGAAGGGCTGAGCGCGACCGGCGGCATGGCCGACCTCGACCGCGACGGCCGCATCCGGCTCGACGAATGGCTACGCTATGCCGTGCAGCGCATGCCCAAGCTCGCAACCGACACGCGCGTCGCGCAGATCGGCGCCACGGGCGCCGGCACCGCGCGCGCGATCGTGTTCCACGACTTGCCGGCGAGCGCGTCCAAGCGCCGCGTCCAGCAGCCGTCGCTGTTCGACTTCAACGCCGCCGTCAGTCCAGTTGTGATGCGTCAACTGGGGCGGTGACCGGCATGGCGCTCCCTTGTGCTTCTGCGCCATGGTTGTACGGCATGGTTTTCGGGGATATCGCCGAACGGTAGCGTCTGCCGTCGGCTGCGGGGTTTGGGGTCAGGTGGGACAGGCGACCTCCCAGGATAGCGCTTCAGCGGCACTCTCCCATAGCGTCTTCATCAGCTATGCCAGCGCCGATCGCAAGCACGTGCCGCCGATCCTGCGCATCCTCGAACAGGCCGGCTATTCCGTATGGTGGGACGGGCTGCTGGAGGGCGGCGAGCGGTTTTCGCGCAGCATCGAAGCCGCGCTCGACAATGCCCGCGCGGTGGTCGTGCTCTGGTCCAGGGCCTCGGTGACGTCGGATTGGGTGCAGGACGAGGCCGTGCGCGGACGCGACACCGGGCGGCTGGTGCCATTGTCGCTCGATGGTTGCCTGCCGCCGCTGGGCTTCGGCCAGTTCCAGAGCATCGATCTGTCGCGCGCCTCGCTCAAACCCGATTCCGAGCCAGTGCAGCGGATGCTGCGCGCCGTCGCCGCATTGCACGATCACGCGCCCGAGCGAGTGAAACTGCCGCCGCGCAGCGCCCCGCTGGTCGGGCGGCGCGAACTGTTGATTGCGGGCGGAGTCGGTGCGATTGCCGCGACCGGCGCCGCGGTCGCCTGGAAGAGCGGATGGCTCGGCGCGACGGCGATGCTGCGCAGCATTGCGGTATTGCCGTTCGACAATTTGAGCGGCGATCCGCAGCAACGCTATTTTTCGGACGGGCTGACTTCGGAGATCCGCGCGCGGCTTTCGCGCAACGCGCTGATGCAGGTGGTCGGGCAGACCTCGTCCGAACATGCGCGCAATGCGAAGGGCGATGCAAAGGCGATCGCGCGCCAGCTCGGCGTCGCCTTTCTGCTCGATGGCAATGTCCAGCAGGCGGGCAACGCCGTGAAGATCGCCGTCGAGCTGACCGATGGCCGCACCGGGCTGAGCAAATGGGCCGACACGTTCGAGCGTCCGCTGGGGGACATTTTTGCCGTGCAGACCGAAATCGCGACGGCTGTCGCCAGCGCGCTCTCAGTGCAGATCGACGACAAGACCAACGGTGCGGCAAAGCAGCCGGGCGGGACGACGAGCGTCGCCGCGTTCGACGCCTTTCTTCGCGGCAAGGATCTGTACGAAGCAGGGACCGACGAAGCCAGCGACCGCGAAGCGCTCGCCGATTTCGAGCGGGCGATCGCGCTCGACCCCGGCTACGCCGCCGCCTATGCCGCCCGGTCGCGGTCGCTCGCAGTGATCGGCAATCTCTACGCCGGCCATGCCGAGCGGATCAGCGACTATGACGCGGCGGTGCTCGCCGCGCAGAAGGCGACAATGCTCGCGCCGCAATTCGCCGAGGGGTTTTCCGCGCTCGGCTTTGCATTGGCGTGCGGGAAACTCGACATGCGTGGAGCACGCGAGCCCTATGCGCGCTCGCTCGCGCTAGGCGCCGGCAGCGCGGACATCCTCAGCCGCTATGCGACGTTCCGCTCGAACCTGCGCGACTATGACGGCGCCAGCCGCGCGATCCGCCAAGCGTCGATCCTCGATCCGCTCAACCCGCGCGTGTTTCGATCGACCGGTGAGATCGAATATGCTGCGCGCCGGTTCGCGGCCGCGGTGGCCGCGTTCCAGAAGGCGATCGCGCTCAACCCGCCCTCGGGTTTCCACGAGGGCCTCGGGCTCGCGCAGATGATGCTTGGCCAGGATGCGTCTGCCTATGCATCCTTCTCGCAGGAGAAGAGCAATCTGCGCCGGCTACCCGGTTATGCGATCCTCGCGCATCGCAAGCACGACAAGACGGCGGCTGAACGCGCGCTGGCCGAGCTGGTCGCTGAATATGGCGACAACAGCAATTACCAATACGCCCAGATCTATGCGCAATGGGGCGAAACGACACGCGCGCTCGACGCACTGCAGAAAGCATGGGAGCTGCGCGACGCGGGGATCGTGCTGATGTACGCCGATCCCCTGCTCGACCCCCTCCGCGCCGCGCCCGAATTCGCGGCGCTGGCCAAGCGCGTGGGATTCATTTAGCGTCACCAACTCGTTGATGGGGGAGAGACTGCGATGCGCAAGATTGCGATTTCATTCGTGCTGGCCGGCGCCGCGCTGGGATTGAGTGCATGCAACGGCACCACCGAAAACAAGACCGTCGCCGTCGAGACGACAGTGGAGAACACTGTCGTCAACACCACAGACGTCGTCGCCACGAACGAAACGGCGAATGCGACCGAGATGTCGGTCGTTGGCGAGCAGGGCAACAGCGCCGACAAATCGGGTCCGCGTGAGCGTACGACGCCGACGGAAAAATAGCCTCGGTTCGATCAGAGCGTGGCTGCGCGTGCCGGGTCGGGGACGCGCACGACCCGGCCGGACACCGCCGCCTTCTCAGCGGCGGGAACCCAGGCGGCATAATGCGAGACGCGCGTGTAGACGCCGGGCTTGCCGGCGCCGCAGCCTTTGCCATTCGAGACGATCCCGACCAGCGTTCGCTTGCCGTGATCCTCGGCGCGGGTGAGCGGCCCGCCGCTGTCGCCCTGGCAACTGTCGGCGCCCGGCACGATGGTGCCGTCGGGCTTGAGGCCGCCCGCGCATAGAGTGCCGGGGCCAAAGAAGGCGCCGTATTCGGCCTTGCAGCGGCTATCGTCGAGATAATTCTGCGATACCTGCTCCAGATCGGCGGGGTTGTGCTGCAGCGCGCCGGCACTGTCGAGGCGCGTGACCGCGTCCTGCTCGTTGCGCTGGCCGGTCCAGCCCCAGCCGGTGACGCGCAGGATCTCGTTCCGGTCATAGTCGCGGTCGCCCGGCTGCATCAGCGCGATCGGCGCGAGGCGCCCGGCGGCGAGGAAATGGGCGAGGCGGTCGTCGGCCTTGACGCGGATCAGCGCGATGTCGTCGAGCTTGGCCTCGATAGTATAGTCCTTGTGAATCGCGACGGCATCGATGGCGAACAGCCCGTCGTCGATTGTCAAATTCTGCGTGCCCAGGCGAACGCGGCGATCGGTGAGGACATTGCCCGCCTTGCCGTCGAACCCTGGGATGTTGTCGACGCAGTGCGCGGCTGTGACGATCCAGCCGTCGCCGATGTACGAGCCGCCGCATTTGTGCGCGAGCTCATAATCGGCGCGCTCGGCGAGGTAGATCTTGCAGACGTCGCCCTTGGCCAGCCTGGCGTCATAGGCGCGATCGGCCTGGGTATAATTGGGCGACGACAGGATCTCGACTTGCCACGGTGCCGATCCGGGTTTGGCGGGTTCGCCACCGACGATGCGGCCGCCCTGGTCCGCGGCCGCGCGGCGCGCGTCGCAATCGCCGGGGGCGATCGCCGGAGATGTCTTCTGCACGGCCTTGCTCGCTTGCGCGACTTTCGGCGCAGGCTGTGGCTGCTGCTTGCACCCGCCAAGCGCCAGGCAGATCATGCCAAGCAGCCCCATTGCGATGACAAAGGCTTTCATTTGGGCGGGGCTCCCTTGCCGACCAGCACGGTCGAGACTTGCGCCGACCAATTGCCGACCGCGGATACGCCGGGGTCGCGCGTACCTTCGGCAGCCGAACAGAGCAGGCGTTCGAGCGGCGAGACGCAAGCACCTACCTCGCGCGCGCCATTGCCGCTCTGCATCAGTGCGTCGGCCCGGATCGGCTGATCGGTCGCGATCGTGACGAAGCGATAGGTTCCCGGCGTATCGAACGTGATGGGCCCGCGGCGATAGGGCAAGCCGGGTTGCAGCTTCTGGTCCGTCTCATCGGGCTTGGGCAGCACCAGATCGACTGCATTCGCCGGGTCGATCGCCAGCACATAAAGATAGACCGGCTGACTGCCGCGATTGATCGCCGTCACGGTCGTGTAGGCGTCGGCCGCCAATGCCCGGACGCCGCCGTGCTGAAGCCCCGGGCACGAGGTCGGGCGATACCCGTCCGGCGCAACGCACAAGTCGATCGGCCCCAGCCCGCGCGCACCCGCGGCATCGTCCGCAGCCGTTCGCAGCGCGAGCAATTGCGCGACGCGCGCGATCTTGCGCAATTCCCCGGTCAGCCGGTCCGCAAACCCCGGCGTCCCGGCGTTGCCCAGTGCCGTCGACAGCAAGACGCCGTCATCGGCGCGCAGCTCGACCGTTGCGGCGGTGCCCTTGCGCAGCACGAGATGATTGGCGGCGCGCGGCGCGACTGCGACGAAACCGATCGACTTGAGCGCCGCCGCGACTGCGTCACGCGCTTTGCCGGCAGGAAGGTCGTTGCTCACGCCGACCAGCGAGGCCGGAAAGAAATGTGCGATCTCCTCCGCCACCATGGCGCTCGGCAGGCGCGCAGGCGCCGTCTCGAGCTTGAGCCGCGCGCTGTTGCGGTCCACGGACACGACGATCGCAGTCGCCAGCCGCGCCGTGCGCGCGATCGCGTCGACCTGGCGCGCGTACAGCGCAAAGCGCGAACCGCTGGTCACGCCGCTGAACGCGCCCGCCTGGAGCGTCGCACCGGTCGCGTCGCCCGCCACGGCGAACAAGGTCGCCGCACGCGCGCTCGATCCCATCGCGGCGGTCAGCCGGCCCTCGGCCGAAGGAGTCTGGGCATTATGGCCCTGCCCCGCGACGCGCAGGCGCACTTCGCGGATCATGTCGCCGAACGTCGCGTCGCGCATACCCGGCATGTGCAGGGCAGCGATCAGCGCTGTCGTGAAAACGCCTGCACGCGCTCCGACCGCGCCGCTCGGCGTCTCCTGGGCCTCTTCGCCGTCCTGCGCGGCGCCCATGTGCACCCAATAGCCGCCGGGGTTCCGCACGGGCGGAGAGGCAACCGCGGCCGGCGGCGTGCCGCGCGGCTGGGGCGCGCTACGCGATTGGCCGGCGGCGCCCTCGCGCGTGCCGGTGGCCGAATTGCACGAGTCGAAGATCGACACGAAATAGATGCCCGCCGCGGTTGCCCGATCCTTGCGCGCCTTCAGCTCGACGTCGAAGATGTCGCCCGGCGATCCGTCGGGATTGCGCGCATCATAGGGCAGGATCGTGCCGTTGAACCCGGTATCCTGCTCGTAATGCTCGTCGTCGCGGTAGCGCGCGCCGTGTCCCGCGAAATATAGCAGCAAGGTGTCGCCCGGCTTGAGCATGGCGATCGCGTCGTCGAGCCGCTTGAGGATGCGCTCGCGCGTCGCGCATGCGTCCGTCAGCACGACCGAGACGATCGGCGCGGCACCGCAGCTCTTGTCCGGAGGCGTGAACGTCACGCCATAGAGTTCGGTCAGCGCCTGGGCGAAGCGGTTCGCATCGCCCACCGCGCCCGCGAGGTCGGGAAACGCGGCACCGGACTGACGGGCAGTCGAGAAGCGGTAATGGTCGATGCCGATCACCAGGGCATGGATGCCGCGCCCGGGCGCACTCGGCTGCGGGGTGTCGGCATTGCACACCGATGCCCCGAGCATGCCGAGCAGCGACGCCAGCAACAGGCCCGCCCGCAACAGCGATGCTGCCGAGCCTCGCCACCCGGCAGATGGCAGAATCCGGACAGCGCTGTGAGCCACGCGCATCCTCCCCAAAACGACCCAACGCGTCGGCTAGCAGGACGGACCTCTTTGCCCGGCGAGTCAAGAAGCGTTGCTTCCGACGGGAAATCGTCGCGACCGAATTGAACTCTGATGCCGCGGCTTTATCGCAGCCAGCGTTGCGGAAAATCGCCGCGATGGTCGTGAAGGACACGCGACAGCTGTCAGACGTTGCATTAGTGCGCGAGCGCGAATTGCGCTTTCCGATCCGATGGAAGAAGGCGTAGCAAAGGCTCGCCCAAGAGAATGGCCGGGGAGAGATCGCGTGAGTCCCACACAGCGTGACGACGTCTTCGCATCAGCACGTGTGGTCGCGATCTTTGCTGCGGCGCTGGCGCTGGTGGGGCTCGGCGCGCTCAACCTCGCATTCGGAGACACGCTGCTCCAATGGCAGCCAGCACCGGAAGGCGCGCGATGGCACGTGACGCTCGGCTACGTCTCGGGCGTGATCCTGATCGCCGCGGGCGCTGGCCTGTTCGTGCCGCGGTTGCGGCGCGCGATGGGTCTGGTCGCTGCGCTGTGGATCGCGGCCTGGGCGATCGGCCTCCACTTGCCACTCGTCATTGCGCAACATGGCAGTATCGCCGCGCTGAATGGCCTCGCCGAGAATGTCGCAATGGCGTCGGGCCTCGCGACGTTCGCCGTTCCAGTCGGCGACGCCCGCTGGGTCCGCCTGCTCCGAATCGCGTTCGGCCTCTGCTGCATCACCTTCGGCACCGCGCATTTCGCCTATGCCGATTTCACGGCGCAAATGGTCCCCGCCTGGCTGCCCGCACGGCTCGCGCTCGCCTATCTCACCGGCGCGATCCATTTCGGCACCGGTCTGTGCCTGGTGCTGGGGCTCGTCCCGCGCATCGCCGCGGCAGTCGAGGGCGCGATGATGGCATCGTTCGTGCTGCTCGTGCACGTGCCGCGGGTCGCCGCGGCGCCGGGCAATCGGCTCGAGCTCACCATGCTCGGAATCGCACTGCTGCTCACCGCATCGGCATGGCTCGTCGCGAGCGTGCCGCCGCCGACGAAACGCAATTTCCTGTCTATGTTCAGATGACGACAGTTTCGTAACGGTGCAGGCGGACGGCTTCACGCCTTTCCCAAAAACCTCGCGATCGGCACAACCACTCGACCAGCATGTCGCGCGGAGCCGACTGCCGCGGCCGGTGAACCACGCAGCTGTTTTCGAACAGGCCTCGACGCCGCGCCATTTCGCCGCCGCGAACTGCCGATGGCCCGCTGCTATGGGTTAAGCTTCAGCTCCCCCAAGAGAAAAATCCAATTGCCACCAAATTGAACTCACCTGCGGTTTGACGACCTCCGTCGATTTGGGCTTCAATGACATCCCGATTCGGGGGAATCGATTTTACAGGGGGGAATTCCAATGAAGGGCCTTTATTCCGGCGCGCTGGTTGGCGCGCTGATGATCCATGTCGTGCCGGCTGTTGCTCAGACGACTGCACCGGCCGGTCAGACCGTCACCTTGGCGGCACCACCGCCGACACCGCCGCTCGCGGTTGCCTCCGGCCCCGTCGCAGAGGCCAATATCTTGCGCACGGGCACGCCAATTTCGCTCAAGATGTCCGAAACGATCACCACCAAGGGAAAGAAGCTCGAACCAGGCTATCTGGCGCATCTCGAAGTGCTGGATCCCGTGCTGGTCAATGGCGTAGTGGTGATTCCGGTCGGAAGCCCGGCGGTCGCCGAAGTCACCGATGTCCGCAACAAGGGAATGTGGGGCAAATCCGGCAAGATCAACGCCCGGCTGCTGTACGTCACTGTCGGTGATCGCAAGATTCGTCTGCGGGGCGTTTTCGACGACAAGGGCGTGACTGGGACTGCCGGCGTCGTCGCTGCAGTCGCCTTGGTGCCGGTCGCCGGGTTCTTCACGACGGGCACTAGCGCGACGCTTCCACTTGGCGCCGGCGTGAAAGGCTTCGTCGATGAAGATGTGACGCTGACCGTCGCTTCCAAGGCCGCCCCGAGCGGTGCCGCCGGGACAGCGCAATAAGTTTCGAAAGGCCGCCCGCCGAACCGTCGGGCGGCTTTTCATTCGACAGCTCCGCGACCCCCAGCACATTGAGCTGCACGCCAACAAGTTCGGCGGCGGTCCGATCATCGGACGAAGCCTATTTCGTTTTACCCAGGACGCTGTCGTCGTTGCGCAACCACTCGACCAGCATGTCGCGCGGCGCCGACTGCCGCGCCTCGTCCCAGCACAGGAACACCGGCGCCTGCGCGTCGGCATCGGTCACTGCCGCCGCCGTGACACCCGACCAGGCCAGCGTCCCGAAGATGTCGAGCGCAATCGTCACGCCATAGCCGGCGCGGACGAAGCCGAGCACTGTGTACCATTCGTCCGACTGCTGCGCGACGATCGGCGCGAAGCCGGCGCGGATGCACAGCGCGTTGATCTGGTGGTGCAGTCCTGGGGCCACCGAGGGATTGAACAACACGAACGGCTCGCCCGCGAGTTCGGACAGCGCGATCTCGGCGCGTCCGGCTAGTCGATGGTCCGACGGCAGCAACGCGACGAACCGCTGACGCCCCAATATCTCCGAGCGGATCGATTTTCCCGAGCCGATCTCGCGCGTTACCGATACGTCGATCAGTCCGGTGCGCAGCGCCTCCCATTGCTGCGCCGAATGCATGTCGCGCATCGTCAGCGCGATATCGGGATAGGCGCGGCGGAAGCGCTGCACCGACAGCGGCAAGTCGGACAGCATCACGGTCGACGCCACCGCGGCGACGATCGATCCCGCCTGCCCCAGCGCCGCCAGCCGTGCGTGCTCGACCGCGCCGGCCAGTTCGCCCACAGCGCGGCGCGCAGCATCGGCGACGATCTCTCCCGCCGGCGTCAGCGCGACGCGCGGCCGGCGCACGAACAAGGTGAGGCCGAGCACGCGTTCGATCTGCGCCAGCCGAACGCTCAGCTGCGGCTGGCGCATCGCAAGCAGTTCGGCAGCGCGGCCGAAGTGCAGCTCGCGCGCGAGGACATGGATCAATTCGAAATCGCGGCCACCCAGGTTCATTCGAAAATCCATATCACGTCATGCTGAGATTCGCTCTTTCCGAAATATGTGCGCGGCCTAATCTCCCCGCTTGTGCGCCGGGATTCCCGGCGCGCGGCCAGAGAGCCCGGCAGAGGCACGGCCCCGAGAGAGGATGTGAGATGACCGAGCTGAAGAAATTTCCGCTGCCGAGCTCGCTGACGGTCGCACCGGGCACCGAAGCGGCCCAGGCGGCCTATCCCTATTACATGCAGTTCGAGCCGGGCGACGACCAGCGCTTCTGGTTCTACAATTCGATGCACTTCCCCGAGCCGATGCATGTGTTCGACATGATCACGGCCGAGGCGGCCTATATCGCGCTGGGCGCCAGCAACACGCGCGTGCATTCGCTGCCCACGACGCTCGGCATCGACTATCGCGTGATCAACGGGCGCGTCTACATCGGCGGCAACGGCGTCACCGACCCCGCCGAGATCGGCCGCCGCGTCGAGCAGTTCCAGCAGCGCGCCTTCTATTATTACGAGCATTGGGAAACGCTCTACGACCAGTGGAAGGTCAAGATGCGCAAGCTCATCGACGATGCGCTGGCGCTGCCCAAGCTCGACCTGCCCGATTTCGAGCCGATCGAGCATGTCCATGCCGGCCGCGGCGTGGCGTCGAGCCATTACCTCCTCGACACCTATCAGAAGACCCTCGAGGGCTATTATCGAATGTGGCACCACCACTTCGAGTTTCTGCTGCTCGGCTATGGCGCGTACATGGTCTTCTTCGATTTCTGCAAGAAGGCCTTCCCCGAGATCACCGACCAGACGATCGCGCGCATGGTCGCCGGGTTCGAGGCCGAAATCTTCAAGCCCGACGATGAAGTGAAGCGGCTCGCGCGCAAGGCAGTCGAGCTCGGCGTCGATCACAAGTTCATCGATGGCGCCAGCGCGGACGATGTGCTCGCTTCGCTCGATCAATTGGGCGAGCCAGGCAAGGCTTGGCTCGGCGAACTCGAAATCTCGCGCAATCCCTGGTTCAACGTCAACGTCGGCGATGGCTTCTACCATTATCACCGCTCGTGGAACGACGATCTGTCGCTGCCGTTCTCGGCGCTTCCGGGCTATATCGAGAAGGTCAAGGCCGGCGAGAACCTCGATCGCCCGACCGAGAAGCTGTTCGCCGAACGCCAGGAACTGATCGAGGGCTATCGCGACCTGCTTGCTACCGACGAGGAACGCGCCGCCTACGACCAGATGATCGCGCTCGCGGTGCGCGTGTTCCCCTATGTCGAGGGGCATAAATTCTACTGCGAGCATTGGTACACGAACCTGTTCTTCAACAAGATCCGCGAGTTCGGATCGCTGCTCGCCGAGCACGGCTTCTTCGCCAAAGAAGAGGATATCTTCCACCTCACCCATTATGAGGTCGAAGCAGCGATCATCGATCTGATGACCAGCTGGGGTAATGGTTCGCCGCCGCGCGGGCCGGCCCGCTTCAACAAGCTGATCGCCGAACGCCGCGCCGCGATCGAGGAATGGGCCAAGCTCGACACGCCGCCCGCGCTGGGGCCGGTGCCCGACATCATCGACGATCCCGCAATCGTGATGCTGTGGGGCATCACTCGCGAAAGCCTCGACGCCTGGCTCAACGCCGGCGAGACCGATCCGAACATCGTCAAGGGCTTCGCCGCCTCGTCGGGCGTGGTCGAAGGGACCGCGCGGGTGATCAAGTCGGTGCAGGAAATCGCGCGGCTGGAGCAGGGCGACATCCTAGTCTGCCAGATCACCAATCCGACCTGGGCGCCGGTGTTCCAGAAGATCGGCGGCGCGGTTTCGGACATCGGCGGCTCGATGAGCCATGCGGCGATCGTCGCGCGCGAATATGGCCTGCCGGCGGTGGTCGGCACCGGCCAGGCGACCACGCGGATCAAGGACGGCCAGCGCGTGCGCGTCGACGGAACCCGGGGGATCGTGACGATCCTGCATTGACGCCACTCACAACCGTCATCCCCGCGAAAGCGGGGACCCAGGGTCACGAAGGACGCCGCCTGCGACCCTGGCCCCCCGCTTTCGCGGGGGTGACGGGCAAATTTGCGAGGTAAAGCTTTTGCCATCCACCGAAAACATTTCCTGGTTCGCCGACATCGGCCTCACCGACCGCCCCACCGTGGGCGGCAAGGGCGGGAGCCTCGGCGAGCTGACGCGCGCCGGCATCGAGGTTCCGCCCGGCTTCGTCGTCAAGACCGGCGCGTTCGAGCGGTTCGTCCAGGCGCTCGAGGCCGAAGCGCCGCTGCGCGCCCAAGTCGAGCATCTCGATCCGAACGATCTCGACACGGTCGGCGCCAGGACCGCCGCCGTGCGCGCGCGGCTCGAGAACAGCCCGCTGCCCGACGATGTCCGTGACGAGATCCTCGCGGCGCATGCCGAACTTTGCGGCGACCTGCCCGACGCGCCCGTGGCGGTACGTTCTTCGGCGACCACCGAGGACGCCGAGGATGCGTCATTCGCCGGGCTGCAGGACACCTATCTCTGGGTGCTCGGCGGCGATCAGGTCCTGCACATGGTGCGCAGCTGCTGGGCGAGCCTCTATTCGGTCGAATCGGTCTGCTACCGCCGCAAGCACGGGCTGCCCGAGGGCGGCGTCGCAATGGGAGTGGTGATCCAGCGCATGGTCGACGCGCGCTGCGCCGGCGTGATGTTCACGCGCAGCCCGACCACCGGCGACCGCTCGGTCCTCGCGATCGAAGGCGCCTGGGGACTGGGATCGGCAGTGGTGTCGGGCGAAGTCACGCCCGATCGCTGGGTCGTCGCCAAGCTCACCGGCGAGATCTCGGTCCGCGACATCTCGGACAAGCATATCGAGCAGTTGCCCAAACCGGGCGGCGGCATTCACGACGTCGAAGTCCCGGCCGACCGCCGCACGGCGCCGTGTTTGCGCGACGACGAACTCCAGGCGCTGCGCGACGTCGGGCGCAAGGCCGAGCGCCATTATGGCCGGCCGCAGGACATCGAATGGGCGATCGACCGCAGTGGCAAGCTGCTGCTGTTGCAGAGCCGGCCCGAGACCGTGTGGTCGGCGAAGGAAGCGGTCCCGGTGGCCAAGCCGGCGGAGAATCCGCTGTCGCATCTGATGACTGTGTTTGGGGGGAAGAGGTGATCCTTCGGAGCCGCATTCCCCGTCGTCACCCCGGACTTGTTCCGGGGTCCAAGGTTCGACACGGGAGTCCATCGAGCCTCTTTGGATTCCGGCGCGGATGGTTGGACCCCGGAACAAGTCCGGGGTGACGAGGGGATTGCGAACAGCGCATCCCGCTCGATGACGGCCGGTTTATAGAGGTAAGATCCCCAGTGACCATCACGTCCAAAGACGTTGCCGAGATCATGAAGCTGCTCGAAGCGTCCGCCTTCGGCGAGCTCAAGCTCGAGACCGGCGATCTCAAGCTGCATCTCCGCCGCAGCGGCGCACCGGTGTGCGAAGCCGCGCCTGAAGCGCCGACACCGCCCGTTCCGCCGCGAGCGCCGGCGGCGCCGCAACCGCCAGTGCCGCCAGTCGCCCCGAAGGTGCCTTCGGACCCGAGCCTCACCGACGTCCCCTCGCCGCTGCTCGGTATCTATTATCGCGCGGCCAAGCCGGGTGCGGATCCCTTCATCGAAGTGGGCCAGACTGTCGAGGACGACACCATCATCGGGATCATCGAAGTCATGAAGCTGATGAACAGCGTCCGCGCCGGCGTGAAGGGCGAAGTCGTCGAGATCGTCGCGGGCAATGCCGCGATGGTCGAATATGGCGAGACGCTGATCCGCGTGCGCGCGGCATGACCATTCGCCGCATCCTGGTCGCCAATCGCGGGGAGATCGCCGTGCGCGTGATCCGTACCGCCAAGGCGCTTGGGATCGAGACCGTGCTCGCCGTGTCCGAAGCGGATCGCGAGTCGATGGGCGCCAGGCTCGCCGATCGCACCTTGTGCATCGGCCCTGGCCCGTCGGCGCAGAGCTATCTCAAGGTCGAGACGATCGTGCAGGCGGCGCTCGGTTCCGGATGCGATGCCATCCATCCCGGTTATGGATTTCTCTCCGAACGAGCCGATTTGGCAAGGCTGTGCGAAGAGGAGGGCGTGATTTTCATTGGCCCGACCGCGGCGCAAATCGAAGCCGTCGGCGACAAGCTTCGCGCGCGTGCCGAAGCGGTCGCGGCGGGCGTACCGGTCGCGCCGGGCGGGTCGGTCGAGACCGTCGCGGACGCGCTGGCGCTCGGCGAGACCATTGGTGCGCCATTGCTGGTCAAGGCAGTAGGCGGTGGCGGCGGACGCGGGATGAAGCGCGTCGACGACCTGGCGCAGCTGGCCGAAGCGGTGTCGCTCGCGTCCGCGGAAGCGGGGGCAGCATTCGGCGACGAGCGCGTCTATCTCGAACGCTTCGTGAGCAAGGGCCGGCACGTCGAAGTCCAGGTGCTCGGCGATGGCGACGGTCTAGTGCTCCACCTTGGCGAGCGCGACTGCTCGGTGCAGCGACGGTACCAGAAGTTGATCGAAGAGACCCCTGCCCCCGATCTGTCCGACACGCTGCGCAGCGCTATCCGCGATGCCGCGGTGCGTTTCGCGCGGCACCTGAACTATCGCGGCGCCGGAACGGTCGAGTTCCTCGTCGATGTCGAGCGGCAGGATTTCTACTTCTTGGAGATGAACGCGCGGATCCAGGTCGAGCATCCAGTGACCGAGCAGGTTACCGGCATCGACCTCGTCGCCGAACAGATCGCCGTCGCCGAAGGCAAGGGATTGCGGCTGAGGCAGGACCAGGTGGTGCTGACCGGCGCCTCGATCGAATGCCGTATCAATGCCGAGGACCCCGAACGCGATTTCATGCCGTCGCCCGGCACTGTGCGCAAAGCAGTGTGGCCGGAAGGTGACGGCATCCGCGTCGACACCCATATCGCGAGCGGCGCCAAGGTGCCGCCCTATTATGATTCGCTGATGTGCAAGCTGATCGCGCACGGCCCCGACCGGGCCAGCGCAATCGACCGGCTGCGCGCGGCACTCACCCAAAGCCGAGTAGAGGGCGTGAAGACCAACATCGCATTTCATTTGGCCGTGCTCGCCGATCCGGCGTTCCGCGCGGGCGGCGTCGACACCGGCTTTCTGACGCGCTTCCTCGCGCGCGAACCGCAGGCGGCCTGAGCATGGCAGACATACACATGGTCGAGACGTCGCTGCGCGATGGCAACCAGAGCCTGTGGGCGGCGCTCGGCATCGACACTGCGCGCACGCTGAGCATCGCGCCGGTAATGGACCGGGTCGGCTATAAGGCGATCGACTTCACCACTTCGACGCACATGGGCGTGGCGGTGCGCTACAAGCAGGAAGACCCCTGGGAGCGGATCCGGCTGATGGCAGCGGCCTGCCCCAACACGCCGCTGCAGTTCCTGTCGACCGGGTTCCGCTTCATCTCTTGGGAGACGGCGAGCCCCGAATTCATGGCGCTCGCCTACAAGACGCTGGTGAAGAACGGTATCGGCCGGTTCGCCCTCGCCGATCCGATGAACGACGTTGCTGGCAACCTTGCGGGCGCGCGCATGGCCAAGGCCGGTGGCGCGTCGTACGTGGTCGGCGCACTCGTCTATACGCTGAGCCCGATCCATGACGATGCGCATTACGCCGAACGCGCCGCTGCGCTCGCGGCGAGCCCCGATGTCGACGCACTCTATATCAAGGATCCCGGTGGGCTGCTTACGCCGACGCGCGCGCGGACGCTGATCCCGGCGATCCAGGCGGTCATTGGCGGCAAGCCGCTCGAACTCCACGCGCATTGCACGATCGGGCTGGCCGATCTCGTCTATGGCGAAGGCGCCGAGCTCGGTGTCAAAACGGTGCAATGCGCAAGCGGCGCCGCCGCCGACGGCACGTCGAACCCCCCGGCCGAGCGCGTGCTCGCGAATCTGAAGGCGCTCGGCCACAATCTGCAGGTCGACGAGGATGCCCTTGGCGAAGTCGTCGCTTATTTCAGCGCGCTCGCCGAAGCCGAGGACCTGCCCATCGGCAAGCCGCAGGCGTTCGACGCCGCCTATCTCCAGCACCAGCTGCCCGGCGGCATGGTCGGTACGATGCGCCGCCATCTGCGCGAGCAGCGCCTCAGCAACATCGAAGGCAGAGTGATCGAAGAGATCGGCCGCGTCCGCGAGGAACTCGGATGGCCGATCGTGATGACGCCATTCGCACAGATGGTGCTGACCCAGGCGGTGATGAACGTCACCGGCAAGGAACGCTATGCGGTGATTCCGGACGAGATCGTGCGCTATGCGCTCGGCAAGTTCGGACGGCCGAATGTGCCGATCGCGGCCGAAGTGATGGACCGCATATTGTCTTCGCCGCGCGCGAAGGAACTCGACGCCGAGCCGGGGATGGCAAGCATCGACGAACTGCGCGCGAAGCTCGGCCGGCACTTGTCCGACGAGGAATTCCTGCTGCGCGCGACGATGCCCGCCGAGCAGGTCGATGCGATGAAGGCAGCCGGGCCGGCGCCGCGCGTGTACGATCCGCAAGGCGGCCAGGCGATGCGGCTGATCCGCGAGCTGCTGCTGCGCGAGGATGTCACGCAGCTTTCGGTAGAAAAACCGGGGTTCAAGCTGGAGTTGATGCGGTGAGGGAACCGCGCGAGGCTCTCGCGTTGCGCGATAGGGCGCTTCTTGTTCGCGCGAAGACGCGAAGACGCGAAGATGGATGTTCGCGCGGAGGCGCGGAGTTTCACCCCCGCCATGGGAGGTTCGGGTGCTGTCCACCCCGACGCCCACCTTCGCGCCTTCGCGTCTTCGCGCGAATCAAATCTCTCCGCGCCTCCGCGTGATCGATTTCAAGGCAAAGGTACGCTGATGCACTCGCCACAAGGCTATATGTTCGATGTCGACGGAACGCTGATCCTCAGCGACCGCGCGCTTGGCGGCTATAAGGCGCTGCCGCACGCCGCCGAAGTGCTCGACATGCTGAACGCTAAGGGCATCCCGTTCGTCGCGCTGACCAACGGCAGTGCCTATCCACCGCCCGAACAGGCCGCCAAACTGCGTGCACTCGGGCTGCCGATCGCCGATCATCAGATGCTCACGCCGTCGAGCGTCGCCGCCGACCTGATGCCACGACGCGGCGTGAAATCGGCGCTGGTGCTCGGCACGCGCGGTGTCGGCTGGTGCCTCGAGCAGGCGGGAATCGCAACGCGCTTCCCAGGAGAGGCGAACGCAGAGCAGGTCGATGCTGTCTATGTCGGCTGGCATCCGGAGTGCGGCATGAAGGACATCGAACAGGCGTGCAACGCGATCTGGAATGGCGCCTCGCTCTATTGCGCGTCGGACATCCCGTTCTTCGCCTCCGCGAGCGGCCGCGCGATGGGCTATAGCCATGCGATCATCGCCGCCGTGCGCAAGCTGACCAAGGCACCGATGACGCTGACCGGCAAGCCGTCGCTCAACGCACTGCGCTTCGTTGCGCGCCAGCTTGGCGTGCCGATGACCCGCGTCGGCGTGGTCGGCGACGATCCGAGCTGCGAAATCCAGATGGCACGGCGCGGCGGTGCGACCGGCTATGGCGTCACCACGGGCTTCTACAAGGCCGAAGACTGGGCGGCACAGCCCGCCAACCGCACACCGCACCGCCTGCTCTCGGGCATCGGCGAGTTGCTCGAGACCGAGGCTTTGGCGGCCTGATGCGCAGCATCGACTATTTCGACAAGTCCGCGCAGCTTTACCCGGATCGCGCTGTGCTGGTCGCGGGCGATACGCGCGTGACCTATCGCGAGATGCACGCGCTCAGCCACCGTTTCGCACGCGCGCTGCTCGATGCCGGGCTGCAGCACCAGGATCCGGTCGCGATCCTATCGCCGAACCACGGCGGCGTGCTGATCGCGCAGCTCGGTCTGTGGCGCGCCGGCGCGGTCTGGATTCCAGTCAACACGCGCAACGCGCTCGACGCCAACATCCAGTATCTCAATTATGTGCGGGCGCAGTGGCTGTTCTACCATAGCGAGTTGAGCGCGGACGCCGCGCGCGTAAAGGCCGAAGTGCCGAGCATTCGGCACCTGGTGTGCCTCGATCGGCCAGACGGTGACGCGCCGTCACTCGACATGTTCATGAACCCGAATGGTGAAGAGATCGCCGATTGGGGCGATCCCGTGGGCAATGGCGACGAGCTCGTCGCGATCATCGCCACCGGCGGCACCACCGGCCCGGCCAAGGGCGTGCGCATCCTCAATCGCAGCTGGGGCGCGATGGTCGAGACGGTCGGCAACATGATGCCGTGCGACGATCCGGTGTGCCTGGCGACCGCTCCACTCACGCACGCCGCCGGCCCCGTCGCGATGGCGGCGGTCGCAATGGGCGCGACCGTGGTGGTGCTGCCCAAATTCGACGCAGAAGCCGTGATGGCGGCGATCCAGCAGCACCGTGTGACGCACATGTTCCTGCCGCCTACCGCACTCTATGCGATGCTCGGCCACCCTCGCGCGCGTGACTATGATTATTCGAGCCTGCGCTATTTCCTGCTCGCCGGATCGCCGGTCGCGCCCGACAAGCTGCGCCAGGCAGTGGAGCTATTCGGTCCGTGCCTGTGCCAGAGCTACGGCCAGACCGAAGCGCATATGATCGCGACCTGGCTCCCGCCGCAGGTGGTCGCGGCGGCGGCCGCGGGCGATCATCCGGAGCGCCTCGCCAGCTGCGGCAAGGCATCCTATTCGGTTCGTGTCGAGATGATGGACGACGATGGCAAGTTGCTGCCCACCGGCGAGGTCGGCGAGATCGTCGTACGCGGCGGCATTGTCGGTGGCGGTTATTTCGAAATGTCGGAGGCAACCGCAGAGGCTCGGTTGTACGGTTGGCACCACACTGGCGATGTCGGCCGGCGCGACGAACACGGCTATTATTATATCGTCGACCGCAAGAAGGACATGATCGTCACCGGCGGCTTCAACGTCTTCTCCGCCGAAGTCGAGGCGGCGGTGATGGAACTGCCACAGGTCCGCGAATGCGCAGTGATCGGCGTGCCCGACGAGAAGTGGGGCGAAGCCGTGACGGCGATCGTCGCGCTCGAAACCGGAGCGGAGCTTTCGCCCGAAACGATCGTCGCGCATTGCAAGGCGCAGCTCGGGAGCGTGAAGGCGCCCAAGGCCGTGCATTTCCGCGCCGAAGTACCGCGCACCGCGGCGGGCAAGTTCGATAAGAAAGCGATCCGCGCGGAGTTTTGGGGCGGGACCACGCGGAGCGTGAATTGAGCGTTCCTGCCGTCCCAGTTTTCCAACCGTCACCCCGGACTTGTTCCGGGGTCCAAGGTGCGGCAGCGGAAACGCATGAGGCGCGAGGGATTCCTCCGTGGATGGTTGGATGCCGGAACAGGTCCGGCATGACGTGAGAGGATAGAATGCACTCAATTGCGAACAATTCGCAGCACTGTTGCTAATCGTTCGCAACTAGGCGACTTCCTGGAGAGGCAGAAATGACAGGTGAACTCACCCCCGTCCGCGTCACCGAGAAGCTTGTCCGGCCGCCGTCGACGATCAGTCCGACCGCGCAAGAGGCGCTCTCGACCAGCGCCGCCATGCCCCGTGCGGCCTGGCCCGATGCGAGCGACATCTCGGGCTGGCGCGCGGCCGTCGAGCAGAGCGACGTGACCTGGGACGGCGTCGTCGCGCCGCTGCTCGCGTCGGTCCAAGCCTCTATGGAAACGAGAGAAATTGCCGGTGTGCGCTGCCATGTCGCGACGCCGGCAGGCAGTGCGGACGCCTCGCGCGTGTATCTCTACCTCCATGGCGGCGCGTTCGTGTTCGGCGGCGGCAGTTTCGCCAAGGCGTTCGGCGGACTGAACGCCGACAAGCTCGGCCTGCGCACCGTCTCGGTCGATTATCGCATGCCACCCGACCACCCCTTCCCCGCCGCCCCGCACGATTGCCTCGCGGTCTATCGCGAATTGATCGCAACAACCGACGCGAAACGCATCGTGATCGGCGGCAGCTCGGCCGGCGGCAACCTCGCCGCGGCGACGACGCTGATGATCCGCGACCAGGGGCTGCCGCTGCCGGCCGGGGTGGTGCTACTGACGCCGGAAATCGATCTCACCGAGTCCGGCGACAGTTTCGCGACCAACTGCGAGCTCGACGTCGTGCTCAAGGGAAGCCTCAAACAGTGCAACCTGCTCTACGCGGGCGGCCACGATCTCGCCGCCCCCTATCTCTCGCCGTTGTTCGCCGATCTGAGCGGCTTTCCGCCGACCTTGGTGCAATCCGGGACGCGCGATTTGTTTCTCTCGAATTCGGTCCTGATCCATCGCAAGTTGCGGAGCGCGGGCGTGGATGCCGAGCTGCATGTGTGGGAAGCGATGCCGCACGGCAGCTTCGGTATCGGCGGGTCGGCGCCTGAGAATGCCGAGATCCATGCCGAGGTGAAGCGGTTCATCGATCGAGTTTGCCCGCATCAGCCCTGATCGTTGCTCTCGCCACTGTCCCAGGCAACGAACGCACAGATCTCATCATCCGTGGCCTGCCAAGCCTCTCGCCTGACTTCGATCATCGCGATAAGTCCGAGGAGCGGAACGGGGCCGTCAGCGACGAACGTGTCGGCGCCACGCTCTGCAATCATATAAGTGCCATCAAGTCGGACGGTGTACCCCTTGGCCAGGATCGCGAGGTAGGCTGGCGTCATCGCGCTCGCGGCGTCGTAAATGTACATTGCTCCCTCCCCGAACTGCCTATCGAGGTGCTGCGAAAGTCACCCGCGCCGCCGCGCAACGCTCGCGGATCACGCACCCCTCGGCATGGTCGTTCACCAACCCCATCGCCTGCATGAAGGCGAATACCGTCGTCGGCCCGACGAACGCCCAGCCGCGCTTCTTGAGGTCTTTCGACATCGCGATCGACGCAGGCGACGTGGACATGGTTTGTGGAACGCCAAGCTCGTCGAGCTTGGGTTCGAACCGCCAGACATAGGCGGCGAGCGAGCCCTCCTGCCGCACCAGTTCTTGTGCGCGCCGCGCATTATTGATCGCGGCTTCGATCTTGCCGCGATGGCGGACGATTCCCGCGTCCTGAAGCAGCCGCTCGACATCGGCTTCGGTGAACTGCGCGACTCGATCGAAATCGAAGCCGTGAAACGCCGCGCGGAAATTCTCGCGCTTGGCGAGGATCGTGCGCCAGCTGAGCCCCGACTGGAAGCCTTCGAGGCACAGCTTCTCGAACAGCCGGCGATCGTCGGCCACCGGAAAGCCCCATTCGGTGTCATGATAGGCGAGGAACTCGGGCGCGGATGCGCTCCAGCGGCAGCGCATCTGGCCATCGGGTCCGGCGATCGTCGCAGTCATGATGCTCGCCTCCGTGAACCTATTCGATCTCAGTACAGCTGAACGAGGCCAATCTGTCCACCCTTTGTTCCCCGGCGAAGGCCCGGGCCTAGTTGCCGTGCAGTTTGAGGGGCGGACGGCGACTTCTAATGAATCGATACTGGGCCAGCGTTGGGTCGGATCGTGCCCCGCACGATCCTTGCGCACGCGAGGCGTGCGCAACCCAGCACTCCAGCGCCGCGGAACAAGAAGTTCGGAACAATCCTAGGCTCAGCGCGGACTCGCGGGCCCGCCAAAATCGCGAAAGGTCGGGCGTTCGCAAAAACGGGCGTAATAGGTGGCGACGTTTGGAAGCTCGACCGCACTCTCCATCGCCAGCCAGCGCCGGACCGAGAGTCCGATCGGAATATCGGCCAGAGTGAACGCCGGTCCGGCGATATACCCGCCGGTGTGCGCAAGTTGATCGTCCAGGATGCGCGCCTTGGCATCGAACGCCCGCTGCGACTGCGCGATCAATGCCGGATCATAGTCGCCGCCGGGATCGCGGTAGCGGGCGATGAACGCAGTGCGCCAGCTCGCGTTGAGATCGGTCGCCTGCCAGTCGATCCAGCGCTCGACTTCCGCCGCCGCCCGCGCCTCGCTCGGCAACAGATCGCCGCGCCCCTCGCGCCGCGCGAGGTAGCGCAGGATCGTGTTGCTTTCGGCCAGCCGGAAATCGCCATCCTCGAGCAAGGGCACATGGCCATAGGGATTGATCGCGAGATAGTCAGGCGCGCCGGCCGGGAAAGCGGACGTCCCGCGCTCGATCAGTTGGCAGCGCAGGCCAAGTTCCGCGCACAGCCAAAGCACTTTCCGCACGTTGAGCGACTCGGCATAGCCATGGACCCGAAGCATCGTGTCACACCTCGATTTCGCCCGACAAATACGGCACGCAGGTCCCGCACAGCTCGACGCGCGTGTCCGAGATCCGACAGATCAGCGCACCGCCGCGCGCGGAAGCCTGGAAAGCGCGCACTTCCGTCTTGCCCAGCCGTTTGGCCCAATAGGGTGCGATCATGCAATGCGCACTGCCGGTCACCGGATCCTCGTCGATCCCGTGCGCCGGAGCGAAGAAGCGGCTGACGCAATCATGACCGTCATCGCCTGGCGCGGTCACGATCAGCCCGCCTCGATCGAGCTTGAGCACGTCGAGGCGATCGGGCGCGAAGCTCCGGACCGCGGCGGCACTCTCGAGCACCGCCATGACGAAATCCGCGCCCTTGAACACTGCCACCGGCGGGGAATCGAACAGCCATCGCAGATCCTCGTCGGCCGGTTCTGCCGCGATCGCGGGGAAATCCATTACCAGTTCACCGTCGCGTTTCTGCACGAGCAGCGACCCGGATTGGCGCGTGACGAACTCGATCTCCGCCTGCCCCTCGAGCACGTGCGCAAACAGCACATGCGCGCTGGCGAGCGTGGCGTGACCGCACAGCGGCACTTCGTTGGTCGGCGTGAACCAGCGCAACTCCCAGCGGCCGTCGGCAAGCGGCACCGGATAGGCGGTTTCGGCGAGATTGTTCTCGGCCGCGATCGCCTGGAGCAACGCGTCTTCGGGGTAGCGGCCGAACAGCACGACCGCGGCGGGATTGCCGGTGAAGTGCTCGCTCGCAAAGGCGTCGACGATATGGATCGGCAGTTTCATAGATACCCCCTAGTTTTGATGATGTAAGCTGCCGGTCGCGGCCAGCCCCTGCGCCTCGTTCCACAGCCCCGGCAGGATCGACGCGACCAGCAGCGCCGCCATTCCCCAGTTGAACGCGCGCAGCACTTCCGCGCGCGACAGCCAGTCGCGCAGCGCCGAGCCGGCGCCCGCCCATAGTGCAATGCACGGCAATCCGACCACGCCGAGCGCGAGCGCGACCATCGGCACGTCGGTGAGCAGATGATCGGGTCGCGCGAAACTCGCGACCGCGCCGAGCACCATCGCCCACGCCTTGGGATTGACCCATTGAAACCCTGCGGCGCCGAGCAATCCAAGCGGATGCTCGCGCGTGCCCGCGGCATGCGGGCCGGTCGAGCGCGCGATGCGCCACGCGAGCCACAGCAGATAGCCCGCCGAGGCGAGATGCAGCGCGGTCCAGAAGCCAGGGATGCGCGTCGCGAAGGCGACCAGCCCCCAGCCGAGCACGAACACCATCGCGACGCATCCGCCCGACACGCCGAGCATGTGCGGCACCGTCCGGCGCAACCCGAAGGTCGCGCCCGACGACAGCAGCATCATATTGTTCGGCCCCGGCGTGATCGACGACACCAGGCAGAATGAGGCAAGCGCAAGCATGACCTCGGGGCTCATGATCGCCACCGATAGCGATGCGCCAGCGCCTCACTGAGCAAGGGCGAGCCGATCGCCCCCACGGTGCGCGTCACCCCTTCGCGCCAGCAGGCATCACGCCGCACTGCCTGACGATAGTCGGGCAAGCTGAACGTCGAGGCGCCGCACGCCTCTGCCTGCGCCGCTTCGACACGATCGAGCAGATGTTCCGCTTCGGCTGCCGAGCGTGGTTGTCCTACATGGCGCAGTCGCATGGTCACCACTTCGTCCGCGTCGCGCGCGGCGACGGGGAACATGGAGAGGACGAGCAACAGGACGGCGAGGCCGGACACGCTGACAAGAAGGCGGAACATGACATACTCCTTTCGCCCGCGCCTCTCGAACAAACCGACTCCACAAGCCAGTGACAGTCCGGTACAATTTGAACGAACTGTCCTGGTCTAAAAGGGAGTACAGTGGCCAGCTCTGCCGATCTCGCACCGACGCGCACCGAAGAAGTCATGCGCGCCGTCCGCCAGCGCATCGAGCGCCGCACGCTCACGCCTGGGGCACGCTTGCCGTCGGTGCGCGCGATGGCGGAGACGATGCAGCTCTCCAAATCCACGGTGGTCGAAGCCTATGACCGGCTCGCCGCCGAAGGGGTGGTGCGTTCGCGGCCAGGGTCGGGCTTTTATGTCGCCGCGCCGCTCGCCCCGCTCGCACTCGCCGAGCTCGGCCCCGGCGTCGCACGCGAGATCGATCCGGTTTGGTTGCTGCGCCAGTCACTCGCGACGAGCGCCGACGCGCTGCTACCCGGCTGCGGCTGGCTCCCGCCGAGCTGGATGCCGGAGGCGTCGCTGCGCAAGGCGATGCGCCAGCTCGCGCGGAGCGCGTCGCAGGCGCAGCTGGTCGGCTATGGCCGAGCCGCGGGCTCGGAAGCAATGCGGCTGCTGATCGCGCGGCGGCTGATCGAGCAGGGCGTCGACGCCGGGCCTGACCAAATCCTCACCACGGATTCGGGCACGCACGCGATCGACCTGGTGCTGCGCTTCTTCATCGAGCCCGGCGACACGGTGCTGGTCGACGATCCGTGCTATTTCAACTTCCACGCGCTGCTGCGCGCCTATCGCGCCAAGGTCGTCGGCGTGCCGATGACGCCGAGCGGGCCCGATCTCGCCGCCTTCGCCACCGCGCTCGAGACGCATCGCCCGCGGCTCTATCTGACCAATTCGGGGATCCACAACCCGACCGGCGCGACGCTGTCCGCCACCTCCGCGCACCGCATCCTCAAGCTCGCCGAAGCGCACGATCTGATCGTCGTCGAGGACGATATCTTCGCCGATTTCGAGGACGAACCCGCGCCGCGGCTGGCGAGCTTCGACGGGCTCGACCGTGTTGTGCGGATCGGCAGCTTCTCAAAGACGCTGTCGAGCGCAGTGCGCTGCGGCCATATCGCCGCGCGACGCGAATGGATCGAAGCGATCACCGACCTGCGCATCGCCACCGGCATGTCGGGCCATGCGCTGGGCGTCGAGCTGCTCCACTTGGTGCTCACCGACGGCGGCTATCGCCGCCACGTCGAGCGGCTTCGCGCACGGCTCGCGCAGGCGCGCGCGCGTGCGATCGCGCGGCTGAAAGCAGTGGGCATCGCGCCGTGGATCACACCGCGCTCGGGCTTTTTCCTATGGTGCTGCCTGGGTGAGGGCGTCGATGCCGCAGAGGTGGCGCGGCGCGGGCTGGCGGAGAATATCGTCTTCGCGCCGGGCAATGTATTCAGCCTCAGCGGCTCGCACGCCAGCTATATGCGGCTGAATGCCACGATGATGGACGATCCGCGCGTGTTCGATTTTCTGGCGCGGGTGGTGCGCTAGGCTTTACCGAGAACCACCCCATTGCGGGGAAGAGCGAGGGTGGATGGGGCGAACTCCGGAACGCTACATTAACCCAATCCCAGCCCCACCTCCCTACCGTCGCACGCATGCGCTTGGCGACGATCACCAACTGGGCTTATGGCGCGACGCTGGTGCTCACGCTGGCGTCGGGCACCACCATGCTGCTCGCGTCGAGTGCGCAGCAGGCCGAACGCAGCGCCGTCGCGCAGCGCTATGCGCTCGACAAGGCGACGTCGACGATCGACACCGATATCTTCCGGCTGAGCGAGCAGGCTCGCCAGTTCGTGCTGGGCGGCGATCCGGCGCATCTGCTCGTCTATCGGCGCGCGCTCGCCGATCTCGAAGCCGTCGAGGCGCGCGAGCGGCGCGTGAGTGATGGACTCACGGCGATCGAGCGCGGGCACCTGCGCGCGGCATTGCAGCTCGCCGACGAACTCCATGACGAGCAGGCGGCTGCGATCGACGCGCGTGAACGTCACGACGAAATCAAGGCGCACCAACTGTTGTTCGGTGGCGAGTATGAACGCCAGCTCGACCAGATCGAGAATGTGATCGCGCGCTTCCAGGACCGCGTCGACCAGCGCACCCAGGCCGAGATTCGTTCGGCCACCGGCGTCGCGCAGCTCTGGCGCACCTGTTCGGAGATCGTGCTCGCGCTCACCGGCCTGTTGTTTCTCTGCGTGCTCTATTTCGTGTTCAAACGCCGAGTGCTGCGCCCGGTGGTGCGGCTGAGCGACGTGGTCACGCGGCTCGCGGCACAGGATTATGCGGTCGAAACGCCGGTCTATGACCAGATCGACGAGATCGGCGACATGGCACAGGCGCTCCGCGTGTTCCGCGAGAACGGCCTCGAGCGCCAGCGGCTGGAAGCCGAAACGGCCAGCGACCGTTCGATGCGCGACCTGATAGCGCGCTTGACCAGCCGAATGCAGGGCTGCGACACGATCGACGAGCTCAAGGACGTCGTTGCGCGCTTCCTGCCCGAACTGCTGCCGCAACTCGCCGGCACGCTCTATCTGCTCGATCGACCACACAATCGCGTCGTCGCAATGTGCAGCTGGTCGTCGCCGCAGCATGGCCACGCCAGCTTCTCGCCGATGGCGTGCTGGGCGCTTCGTCGCGGCGCGACGCACCGGCCGACGGGGCTGACGATCGACGTGCCATGCGACCATGTCGATACCGGCGCACACGACCGCGTCGACACGATCTGCGTGCCGCTCACCGCACAGCGCCAGATGCTCGGACTGCTCTATCTCGAGCCGCGCGACGGCGGCACTATTCCGGGCTGCGCCGAAGTCTATCTGTCGATGGTCAGCGAGAACATCGGGCTCGCGCTCAACAACCTGATGCTGCGCGAGACGCTCCAGGAAATGGCGATGGCCGATGCGCTTACCGGCCTCGCTAATCGCCGCAGGCTCGAAGCCGTGCTCGCGATCGAAACCGCCGCCGCCGAACGCGAGCAGCGCCCGCTTGGCTGCCTCGTGATCGACGTCGATCACTTCAAGCAATTCAACGATCGCTTCGGCCATGACGCCGGCGACGTCGTATTGCGCGAAGTCGGCCAGGTGCTGCGGCGCTGCACGCGCGAGGACGGCGTGGCGTTCCGTTACGGCGGCGAGGAATTCGTGCTGCTCCTCCCCGGCATGGCCCTCGACCAGGCATGCGATCGCGCCGAGCAGGTCCGCCGCGCGATCGGGCGGCTGCGCGTGCGCTACGACGATGGCGAGCTCGGAGCGATCAGCGTCTCGATCGGCGTCGCGAGCGCGCCCGAACACGGCGCGCCCGAACGCCTGATCGCCGCTGCCGACGCCGCGCTGCTGCGCGCGAAGGAAGCCGGGCGCGACCGCGTCGTCCCAGCGATGATCCGCGCCGTCCGCGACGCCGCCTGACCGGACGCAAAAAAGGGCCGCCCCTTTCGGGACGGCCCTTTCATTGTCAGCCGATAACGGCTCGGATCAGGCTTGCGCCCCCGTGGAGGCGACACTCATCCTTGCCGCACGCGGCATATGACAATGAGACATCGGACCACCTCCTTTCGTTTGTTGAACGGATTCCGGAGATGGGAAGCCATCGCGAGATTTCAATTGGTTGGGAGCGCTTGTCACGATTGTCCACAGGCCGCCGGATTCAATATCCACCGTCATGCCGGACTTGTTCCGGCATCCACTTCTCCGCGGTGGAAGGCTTCGCGGTTCTTACTGGAATCTTATCGCATTCTCGCGCTCGACCTTGGACCCCGGAACAAGTCCGGGGTGACGAGGTACTTTGTCGATAGAGGTCTTCGATCGAGCAATCTCAATTACTGCCCCGCCACCCCGAGCTGCCTTTTCGCCCAGGGGATGAAATATTTCATGTTTGGCAAATCGGTATGCCCGCCATCGTGCTGGCGCCACGCCAGTGGGTTGTCGAGCAAACCGACATTGACTCCGGGCATCCTGGCGTTGCGATAATCATACCCCACGCCCAGATCGTTCGCCCCGAGCAGCGCATAGACCGGCCCGGCGGCAACGGCCGCCATGAAGCTTCCCTGATGATCGAGCCAATGCGCGTCGCCCTTTTCGGGAATGCCGTAGCTGATGAATGCCGGCCGCGGTGCGATCAATGCGATCAGTTCGTGCGCATCGACCGGGAGGTCGCCGGCATTGAGCGGCTTCCCGCCATTCGAAAGCTTCGACGCGTCATATTTGAGGAAATTGCCCGCCATCCAATAATATTCGCCGGTCGCGAGGCTGGCGAGGGCCTCGCCATAATTGCGGCGGAGCAAGGTCGTGCCGCCCTTGCCTGACGAGCCGATCAGCGCGGTCGCGAAACGCTGGTCGAATGCCGCAGTGAGCAGCGCCGCCTTGCCATAGCGCGACACGCCCTCGATCCCGACGCGTTTGGCATCGACCGCGGGATCGGTCGACAGATAGTCGAGCGCGCGCGCTGCGCCCCACGCCCAGGCGCGTAGCGCGCCCCAATCGTCGGGCTTGCGCGGCTGGCCCTTGTTGACCAGCCCGATCACACCCGCGCTCAGCCCCTCGCCATTATCGGCCTGCACGCTGGTCGGATCGAGCAGCGCGACGCCCCAGCCTGCGGCGATCAGCTGCTCGATCGCCGGCGGATCGCCTGCCGCCGGTGCAGGGAAGCGGAACGGCGGCGCCTCGGCCAGCCGAAACCCCGGATGTGCCGCAAATACCGCCGCGAGAGTGGGATCGCGCGCGGAAAGTTCGGCCTTCATCGCCTTGTCGATCTTCTCATATTCGTCGGGTCGCGGCAGGCTCGGCGCGGGCCAGTTGGCGGGTCCGAACATCACCAGCACCGGCACCGGGCCTTTGGCGCTGGCCGGCGTCACCAGTATCATGCGGATGTTTACGTCGATCGCCGGATAGGCACTATTATCCGCATGTCCGATAACCTGTTTGGTGATCACCGCTCGGCCGCCGACGCGCTCGGGATCGGTCGCCATCACCTTCCAGTCGATCCGCGGCGCGTCCTTGGGCACGCGACCATAGACCTCGCGCTCATAGGCTTCGACGATCTCGGGCCGGCGCACCTCCCACCATTCGCGGGCAGTCGTGACCTTCTTGCCGGCGCTGGTCACCAACGGATCGGGCAGATTGGGATAGGGGTTTGCGGTCGCCTCGTCGTAATTGGCGTGGTTGGGCGCTTTCTCGTCGCCGCTGGGCCCCGGAAACAGCGCGGCGATCCCGAGCCTGGCCATCATCGCCGCGCGATCCTGGTCGGCGCTGGGCCTGTTGGGCGCTGCCTGCTGTGCGATTGCCATTCCTGCCGCGGACGCAAGCGTAATCGCACCCAGAATCCAATGAATTGGCCGCATCCGATCTCTCCGCAAGCAAGCTGGCGGTCTGGCGCCGCCGGTCGTGACGCGAGCGGATTAGCGCCAAAACCCGTTAGCTGGCTACTCAGGAATAGCGTTCTTCATCCCAAGGATCGCCGCGCATGTGATAGCCATTGGCCTCCCAGAAGCCGGGTTTGTCGATGGCGATGAATTCGATCGCGCGCAGCCATTTGGCGCTTTTCCAGAAATAGAGATGCGGCACCACCAGCCGCAACGGCCCGCCGTGCTCACGGCTGAGAGGCTGGCCCTCCCAGTGGGTTGCAAGCAGCGCGTCGGGTGCCGCGAAGTCCATTAGCGGCAGGTTGGTGGTGTAGCCGTCATGGCCGTGGAGCATCACCGCATTGGCTTCGGGCAGCGGCTGCACCGCGTCGAGCAGGTCCATCGTCCGCACGCCCCGCCAGTGATTGTCGTAGCGCGACCAGGTTGTGACGCAGTGGATGTCGCTCAGGCTGTCGGTCTGCGGCAGCGCCTGTAGCCCCGTCCAGTCGAGCACGAGCGGGTGCGCTACGAGCCCGCGTACCTCGAGCTGCCAGCGATCGAGCGAAATGCTCGGGTGCTGGCCGAGATCGAGCACTGGCCAGTCGCGTACGAGATGCTGGCCGGGCGGCAGCCGCTCGGTTTCGGGGCGCGCGTGGCGGCCCGTCAGGAACTTGCCCTGCTCGGCCCATTGGCGCTTCGAGCGGGTGAGCTTGGAGTCGGTGGGGAGCGGTTCGTCCATGGGCGCAGTCCTGCGGTGCGCCGCTACCATAGGTACAGAGGGCCGAAGGCGAAAGCGGAGCTGTCGCCGGACTGAAACCTTCAGCGCAGCGGCAAGCCGACGTAATTCTCCGAAAAGGCGCGCTGCGCGGCGTCGGAGTGGCGGAGGAAGTCGAGTTCGGCCATCTGGATGCGTCGCGCGAAGCCGTCCATGTCGGGGAAGCGGTGCGTGAGCGAAGTGAACCACCAGCTGAACCGCTCGGCCTGCCAGACGCGGGCAAGCGCACGTGCGGAATAGCCGTCGATACCAGCGCTGCTGCCGGTTCGGAAATGCTCGACCAGCGCCTCGGCGAGGAAGATCACATCCGAAGCGGCGAGGTTGAGTCCCTTGGCGCCGGTCGGCGGCACGATGTGCGCAGCGTCGCCCGCAAGGAACAGCCGGCCATAGCGCATCGGCTCGGCGACGAAGCTTCGGAGCGGCGCGATCGACTTTTCGAACGACGGCCCGCGCGTCACTTTGGCGGCCAGCGTCGGCCCCAGCCGCATGCTGAGCTCATCCCAGAAGCGATCGTCGCTCCAGTCCTCGACGCGCTCTTCGGCGCCGCACTGGATGTAATAGCGGCTCCGCGTGAGCGAGCGCATCGACGCCAGCGCGAAGCCGCGTTCGTGACTCGCGTAGATCAGCTCATGATCGGCGGGTGGTACGTCGGCGAGGATGCCGAGCCAGCCGAACGGATAGACGCGCTCGAAAGTGCGCAGCACCTCCCCCGGGATCGCGGCGCGGCTGACACCGTGAAAGCCGTCGCAGCCGGCGATGAAGGCGCAGTCGAGACGCATCTCCTGCGAATCGCGGCGCCACGTGACATAGGGCCGATCGCTCGCGACGTCGTGGAGTGCGACATCCTCCGCGTCCCATATGATGCCGACGCCGCGCGGGGCGGCAGCGTCGAACAGGTCCTTCATCACTTCCTGCTGGCCGTAGACGGTGACTGCCTTGCCTGAGTGCGCAGCCATGTCGATGCGGAACGGCACCCCGTCGAGCGCGAGATTGGTGCCCCCGTGCACCAGTCCTTCGGCATGGCAGCGCGCGCCGAGGTCGAGCGTATCGAGCAGGTCGACCGTGACTTGCTCGAGCACGCCGGCGCGAACCCGGCCCTCGACATAGTCGCGGTCGCGACGTTCGAGCACCACGGCCGCAATGCCTTCGCGGGCGAGCAGATGCGCGAGAAACATGCCGGCCGGGCCGGCGCCGATGATAGCGACTTGGGTCTGCACGATGCGCCTCTCCTCGCGACGGGCTTGCCAGACCATCGCAACAGGCGCCATGGACGGCGCTGCAATTTGCTTGGACGAAACGCCGAACCTGGACACCTGGCCTTGCCGCAGTCTGATCCGCCCATTCCGCAATTCTATCTCTATGGCGAGCCGCATCGCGCGGTCGACCAGAGCTTCCTCCACGTCGAAAGCTTGGACGATCGCTCGCGCCCTAGCGAATGGCGAATCCAGCCGCACGCGCATGCCGAGCTCACGCATCTGTTGTTTCTCGCCGAAGGCAGCGGCGCATTGATCGCGGAAGGCAAGCCGATCGCGCTCGCGGCGCCGACGCTGATCCTCGTCCCGGCGCGCACGGTGCACGGGTTCGACTTCACGCCCGAATCGCGCGGCTGGGTGGTGACGGTGGCGAGCGGCTATCTGCTCGAACTCGGGCTGCGCCATCCCGATCTCGCCGTGCCACAGCTCGGTGTCGTGGCGCTCGACGCGGCCGCGCGCTTGCCGATCGAAGCGGCATTCGAGCGGCTGATGCGTGAGCTGGGCTGGGCGGCGCCGGGGCACCGCGCGGCATCAGAGGCGTTGCTCGTCGAGCTGCTGGTCGCGTGGCTGCGCGCCGCTGGTCCGCGCGCGCCGCATCTGTCGCCGAGTCGTCAGGCGGCACTGGTCGCGCGGCTGCGCGAACGTATCGAACAGCGCTTCCGGCTGCGCGAGCCGGTCGCGGCGCACGCAGCGGCGCTCGGCGTCAGCGTGAGCACGCTGCGTGCCGCTTGCGCCGCAGTCGCGGGCCAGTCCCCCAATGCCATGCTCGACGAGCGTGCGTTGCTCGAGGCGCGCCGCGCGCTGCTCTATTCGACGCTCAAGGTCGCGGAAGTCGCCTATGGCCTGGGCTTCGCCGATCCTGCCTATTTCGCGCGCTTTTTCACGCGCCACGCCGGCACGTCGCCCAGCGACTATCGACGGCGTCGGCAACAATAACTTGGCACGCAACCAAGGTACGATGCGTCAACCGCATTGCACCTTGGTCGCCGGCCCGACTATCTGACCTGAGGCGGCGGTTATGCGCGTCCCGCCACCCAGTCGATGCGGCCCGGATGTTTGCCATTCATTGCCGCGGCGACATGCGCGGGCTGGGCGGAAGCGACGGGTGCATCGGTCGTCCATTCAGCTGCCGCGCGCGGCTTGAAGGGCGCTGAAACGGGCTTCGCGGTCCGCGACGACGGGGCGTGCTCGCTGCCTGTCACGAACTTCGCCGCCTGGTCCGCCAGCTCGGCGATTTCGATCGACAGGTTGCGTGCGGCGGCCGAGGATTCCTCGACCATCGCCGCGTTCTGCTGCGTCGTCGCGTCCATCGTTCCGATCGCGGCGCTGATCTGGGTGATGACCGACGATTGCGCCTCGTTATCGCTTGCAATCTCGCCCAGAAGCTTGTGGACCTCGCCGACATCGCCGGCGATGTTTGCGAGCGCGACGTCGACCTTTTCGACCATCTCGACGGCCGTGACGATGTCGGTCTGCGTCGCCGTCAGCTGCGTGCGCGCGCGTTTGGCCTCTTCCTCAGCGCGCATCGCAAGCGCGGAGACGAGATCGGCGACCACCGCAAACCCGCGACCTGCCTCACCGGCCCTGCCCGCTTCCACTGCGGCATTCATCGCGAGCACGCGCGTCTGGAAGGCGATCTTGTCGAGGCCTTCGATCACGTCATCGATGCCCTTGGCACTATCGGCCACCCGGCCCATGGCACCCACCGCTTCGCTGGCGACTGCGCGCCCACCGGATACGGTCGCGATTGCGCCATCGGCGCGCTCGACCGTGCGGCCCGCCGAGGCCGCAGTCGCTTTCAGCCTCGTTTCGATCTGCGTGACCGCCGCCGAAGTCTCCTCGAGGCTCGCGGCATTGCTTTCGGTCCGACGCGCGAGATCCTCGGTGGCCTGGGCGATTTCACCCGAGCCTTCGCGGACGGTTGCCGCCGTCGCCGTAACCGAGCCGATCAGCGTGCGCAGGCTGGCAAGCGCCTGGTTGAAATTGGTTTTCACCGACACATAGCTTGGCGCAAATTCCGCATGGATATCGGCGGTCAGGTCGCCATCGGCGAGCTGACTCAGGCCATGCTCGAGCGCATCGACGACCAGTTTTTGCTCTTCGTCGGCGCGCGCCTTTTCCGCAGACGCCTGCTCGAGCGCGACTGCCGCTTCGCGGAAGACCTCGACGGTCTTTGCCATGCCGCCGAGCTCGTCGCCGCGCGCCACGCCAGGAACCGTGATCGAATTTTCGCCGCCCGCAAGCAGGCGCATTGCCTCCTGCAGCCGTGCAAGCGGTGCGGCGATACCATAGCGACCGATCACCAGGCCGCCGCCGAGGCCTGCGAGAATCCCGCCGACCGCGATTGCGATCAGCGTCTTGACGGTGCCCGCCACCTCGGCTCGCATTGCGTCCGACGCGGCAAGCGCTTCCTTCAAGCGACCATCATTGGCAGCGATCAGCTTCTTGCTGAGCGCAGCGAGCGTCGCATCGACCTTGACCAGTTCGGCTTTCGCTTCGTCGCCGCGATTGGCAACGCCCAGTGCCGCAGCCTGCTCGGACTCGGGTCGGAGCGCGGCGATCTCCGCAGTGTAGAAATCGAGCTCACCGCTCAGTTTCGGCTCGCGCTTGCGCGCGTCACTGAGGAGCGTGTCGATCGTGTCGAACGCCTTACGCTGGGACGCCTGCGCGTTGCGCGCCTGTTCGCTCGCGCCATCGTAGCTGGTGATCTGATAGCCTTGATATCCGATTTCGGACAGGAACTTGTTGACGCGGACCAGGTCGATCGTGACCGGAAAATCCATCTCGACGATCTTCCCGTAGCGAGCGCTTGTGTCTTCGAGCTTGCTGACTGCCGTGTAGGCGATCAGCCCGGCGACGGCGCCCAGCGCAATAACGATCGCGAGGATTTTGGTCGAGATTTTCAGATGAGACAGGACGGACATGCGCGCACCTTCGAATGAACAGACACGCGCAATCTGGTCCGAAGCGATCGACCTTCGTCGCGCGTCCCTCTTCATAGCAGAGCGGGGCTCGCGGCATGGCGTCCGGTGAGTGAATCTGTCGGCCAATGCGGATAAATACGGGGGTGGCGACGCGGGAAAATACGAGAGTGTTGAAGAGCTTGCGCACGTGGTGCTCACTTCGATTGCGGCACAACCGCTCCCAGCAACGGGATCGCATTGACGTCGTGCCGCCATTTTGAGACGAGACGGCATGGGTACGGTCACGTCGGGCACCCTATACCTCGCTTTTTCGCTTGCGGCGGGCAGCCATCCAGGCGTCGTGGAGACCCGCGCCGCGACGACACCCGCGACGGCGGAGGCGGCGCAACCGGCGCCGCAACCACAGAAATATGTGATCGCGGACCTTCCCAGGCTCGATCGCCCGAGCAAATCGCTCGACGCGGTGATCGCAGAGGAAGTCGCTCGCGAGTCCGCTACGCAGGATGATGGAGGTCCGGTCGCCCGGAACGAAGCGATCACGGGCGTCAACGACGCGGTGGTCACCGAGCATGACGCGCGCATTGCGCTGCTGAAACAGCGGATCGCCGCGCTGAAGTCGGAGGCGAAAGGCGATACGGCCGCGCAATTGCGCGACCTGGGCACGCGTCTCAAACACGCGGAAGCCGCCCGCGCGCTGGCGATCGCCAGAGCGGCGCTGACTGCGCCGTGCGTCGCGGATTGCGACGCGCAACTGGCGAAGACCACGCCTGACGTGTCGCCGGCCGCGACACCGACGGCGGTTACGCCGGTCGATTTCGCACCTCGGCGCGGCGACCCGTCGGCCGCTCCCAAGCCGCGCGCCAGCCACAAGGCGCGGCCGCCCTCGGCATTCGTCACGACCAAGCGCACCATCGCGCGTGCGCCGCGGTTCCACGCATCTCAGATCTTTGCGGCAATCCCACCCATTCGTCGCCCCAACCCGCGGACATGGACGGCGCAACGTCTGGCGGCTGGTGCGCGCTTTGTGCTGCGCCCGCGCGGCGCTGTTTCAGGGTTCACAGCGGGCATTGGCCACCTCGCCGTGCGCGTCGCTGCCGCCCGCATGCCCGCGGCAAAACTGCAGAGGTCGCGGCAGTTGCTGGCAAAGGCGCGCAAGGCGCTCGAACCGAGCCTCCATCAGCACCACATCGAAATCGCCGGGCTATGGAAGTTTGACGGCAGCGAACGCTGGTCACTCGACGATTTCAATCGCCAGACGATCTGAGAGCGGCGACGCTCAAACCTTGTCATAGTGGAACGGCGCGACGAACGGCGCCGGGAAGCTTTCGTACGCCAGCGTCGGCGGCTCGTCCGGCTCCAGTCCGGCGATCGAGCGCAACAGCTTGACGCCGCCCTTGTTCCAGCCCTGATCGAACTCGACGTAGATGTTCATATAGCCATGGAGCAGCGCGATCCGCCACGCACCGTCGATGCGGCGATAGGCATTCTCATAAGTCGCCTCGCCCCAGCGCGCTTCGTTGCCCAGTGATCCTACCATCATGAACGAGCGCCAGCGCCCCTTGGCGGTGCCGGCGGCGGAATCGACATGGATCACCGGCTGAAGCTGCATGTGGTTGTAGAGCATGCCATGACCATAGGGCGGCAAATGGTGCAGGTATTCGCGCACCCGCGCCCGACCGCGGAACACGCCGCGCCCGGCGAGTTCGAGCGTGGCGTCCTCGGCGAACAGCTCGGCCGCCGCGTCCCACAGCCCCTTGTCGACATAATAGCCATAGGCGGCCTGCAAGTTGCAGATCGCCTGATAGTCGAGCGCCTCGCGTGCCTGCGCCTCCAGCGTTGCCTGGCGTTCGCGGATCGCCGCCAGCTCGGCGCGCAGTTCGTCCAACTCGCTCATGCTCACTTCCCTTCGACTTGGCGGTCGTCGTGCGACCGGCGGATCAGATAGGCCTCGACCGCCGCGACATCGGCATCGGCGAGTTTGCCGGCGAAGCTCGGCATGCCCTGTTCGGCGAATGCGCCGCCGAGCACGACGTCGCGGAATCCCTTCGTCCCGAGCAGCGCAGTGCGCCGCAGATCGGGATAGGCGCCGGCGCTCACCGCGCCGCTGCCATGGCAGCGCAGACAATAGCGGCCGTAAAGCGCGTCGCCGTTCGCGACCTGCGCCGGCGAGCTGGTGTCGGGCACGTCGGGGAACGGCGGCGGCGCGGAGGGCACGAATGCCGGCAGTGACGCGCGGCCGTCGAGCTTGAACACTAGCAGGCGATTGGGACCGATTGCCTTGCCTGCCTTGAGCGCCATCACCCCGCCGGTGAGCGGCCAGCCGCCGCCCCAGCCCGCCATCACCGCGACATATTGCACGCCGTTGAGCCGATAGCTGATCGGCGGCGCAAGGATCGCGGTCTGTGCGTCGAAGTGCCACAGCGGCTTGCCCGTCGCGGCGTCATAGGCCGCGAGCTGCTTCGCCGAATTGCCCGCGAACACCAGCCCGCCGCCGGTCGCGAGCACGCCGCCGTTGAACGGCGCCGCCTCGGGGTGCGACCAGGCGACACGCCGCGCGAGGGGGTCCCAGGCGATCAGCATGCCCTGCATGCCGCCATAGAGAGCCTTGGTCTCGGAATCCGACATATGCCCGCCCCCAGCCATCGCCACACCTGAGCTGTACGCCCCGCGCACCGGGGCTTCGCCGGCGTTCGGGCCGAACGGCATGCCAACGTCCTGTGCCGGGATGTAGACCAGGCCGGTGTCCGGGCTGAACGCCATCGGCGGCCAGTTGTGCCCGCCCCCCGAGCTCGGGAACTGGAAATGCGGTTTGCCGGTCGCGAAATAGCGCGCTTCGGGCAAGATGTCGGGGCGTCCGGTCTTTGGATCGATCCGCGCCGCCCAATTCTGGTGGACATAGGGCGTCGCCGAGAGGAACTCCCCGGTCGCGCGATCGAGCACATAGAAGAAGCCATTCTTGGGTGCCTGCATCAGCACCTTCCGGCGCTGGCCGGCGATGGTCAGCTCGGCGAGTATGAGGTTCTGCGTCGCGGTATAGTCCCAGCTGTCGCCCGGCGTTTCCTGGAAATGCCAGACATAAGCACCAGTATCGGGACGCAAGGCGACGATCGACGAAAGATAGAGATTGTCGCCGCGCCCGTTCGAACGCAGCCCCTGGTTCCAGGGCGAGGCATTGCCGGTACCGATGTAGAGCAGATCGAGCGCAGGGTCATACTCGATCGCGTCCCACACCGTGCCGCCACCGCCCCAGCGCCACCATTCACCTTCCCAGCTCGGCAGTGCCTTGGCGATCGCCGCATCGGACGCGGCCCGGTCGACCGTTCCAGGCTTGCCGGGCACGGTGTAGAAGCGCCAGGCGAGCTTGCCGGTGGCGGCGTCAAAGGCCGACACATAGCCGCGCACGCCGAATTCGGCGCCGCCGTTACCGATGATCACTTTGCCCTTCACGACGCGCGGCGCGCCGGTGATCGTGTAGTTGATTGCATAAGGGCTGGCGGAGTCGATCGTCTGGACTTGCCAGCGCGGCCTGCCGGTTGCCGCATCCAGCGCGATCAGCCGCCCGTCGAGTGCTCCCAGGAACACCGTGCCGCCATCGACCGCGACGCCGCGCGAGACGGGACCGCAGCACGAGCGCGCCGAGGCTGCGCGGACCCGCGGATCATAGGTCCAGCGCGGTTTTCCGGTCCGCGCGTCGACCGCGAGCACCACGTCATAGGCGCTCACGACGTACAGCGTGCCATCGACCATGATCGGCGTCGCTTCCTGGCCGCGATCGGTGTCTAGATCGAGCGTCCAGGCGAGCCCGAGCCGTCCGATCGTGTCGCGGTTGATCTGGTCGAGCGGCGAATAGCGCTGCGCGTCGCGGGTGCGCCCGTGGAGCGGCCAGTCGGAGTCGGGCAATTTGCTGCACGCCGCCAGCGCAAGCAGCAGCGCGAATGCGGTACGCCTCATGCTTTGCGCAGCCGCGCCGCCCACAGCAGGTGCAGCCCGCTCCACAGATAGAAGATTCCGAAGCAGGCGATTGCCCAGCGCACGCCGGTCGCACCCGCGACGGCGCAGGCGGAACTGGGCACCTGCCCCGCCGCGCCTGCGCAGACTCGCGCAAAGTCGGGCGCGCCGAACGCCGCGGACGAGACCGCGTCGCTGATCCATCCCGCGATCGGCGGGCCCAGCCCCTGGCCGACGAGGTGCATCACCAGCAGGAACAGGGCCGACCCGGTCGCGCGGCTGCGCGAATCGAGCGCGCCATGGACGCAGGCGATCGCGGGTCCCATCGCCATGTAGAAGAACAGCGAACCGGCCAGCATCAGCGGAAACGCCATGACAAGACTGGCCTGCATCAGCCCCGCGACGAACAGCGGCGCGCCGACGATCGCGCCGAGCCCTGGCACCGCGACCAGCCAGCGCGGGTCGCGTCGTGCGAGATACTCGCTGCCAAAGCCGCCGAGGAAGGTGCCGATCAGTGACGCGAAGCCCGAAAGCAGCCCGAACGCCAAGCCTGCGGATCCCGGGCCCATGCCATAGTTGCGTGCGAAGAACGCCGGCAGGAAGGTATTCATCCCGAAGCTGCCAAGCGAGATCACCGACACACCGATCAGAATCTGCCGCAGGCTCGGTTCGCGCAGCAGTACGCGCGCCACGCCGAGCACGCCGATGCTTTGAGTCTCGTTTCCCGCCGATCCGCGCGTCGGCTCGCGCGCGAGCAGCATCGCGAGCAGCGATACCACGAGGCCCAGCCCACCGATGATCAGGAAGGTCGCGCGCCAGCCGTAGAGCTGCGCGACGGTGCCGCCGAGCGACGAGCCGAGCAACGACGCAATCGGCACGCCGAGCATGAACATCGAGATCGCCGAGGCCCGCCGCGCCGGTGGATACATGTCCGAGATCATCGAATGCGGCGGTGCCTCGGTGCCGGCACTGCCCCCCGCCATGCCGAGCCGCAGCACCAGCAGCTGCAGGAAGCTGCTTGTCGCGCCGCACAGCGTGGTGAATGCCGAAGCGATCAGCAGCGCGCCGGCGGCGACCCATTTGCGCGGCGCCCGCTCGGCGAGCCGGGCGAGCGGCACAGAGGCAAAGGTGTTGACCACGGCGAACGCAGTGCCCCCGAGCAGCCCGATGTCGAAGTCGCTGAGCGCGAAGTCGGCCTTGATCTGCTGCGCGACGAGCGCGATCACGATCCGGTCGATGAAGCCGAAGCCGTACATCGTCGCCAGCAGCGCGAGCGTCAGCCTTCGTGCTCCCGGGGACATTCCTTCTTCTCTCCCGCCACCCTAGCCCTTTCTCGTCATGCCGGACTTGTTCCGGCATCCACTCTTCCGCGAGGGAAAGCTGTGAGGTTCAAGCTGGAACCTGATCGCCATCCCGGGCTGTACAGTGGACCCCTGAACAAGTCCGGGGGTTACGAACGGTCTGTTTGAAAGCTAATCCGCAGCGACGAAACCCACTTGCTCCAGCGCGCAGCGAAGTGCCTCAGTGCGCGTTGCGGAACTCGCGTGGCGACGCGCCGAACCGCGCCCGGAACGCGCGGCTGAAATGCTGCGAATCGCTGAAACCCCAATGATGCGCAATTTCGGTGATCGAACGCCGGGCGAACGCCGGATCGAGCAAGGCGAGCCGGCAATGCTCGAGCCGGCGTTCCCAGATCAGGCGGCTGACCGTCGTGGTGTCGCCGACGAACAGCTTGTGCAGGCTGCGCTTCGAATAGCCGAGCGCCTTCGCAATGTGCGCGACATCGAGATCGGGATCGGCAAGGTTGCGTTCGACATAGTCGATCACGCCGGCGCGGCGCCCGCCGCTCGTGCGCAGCGTCGCTGCCGCGGGATCGGCGTCCCAGGCGACGTTGAGCAGGCCAGTCAATGCTTCGCCAAGCCGCGCGCGGTCACGCCGACCGAGCCCCGCAGCGGCAACCACTGCGGCGGCAATGCTCGAATGCAGCACCTGGCCGGCGCCGCGCAGGAAGCTGCGCGGGGCGACGAGCGTCGTCTCGGCCGTAGTCCAGCCGGTGACACGACGCGCCGGGAGCACGAGCGCCAATTGTCGGCCCGTTCCCGAAGCGTGCAAGCAGAACGGCCGTTGCTTGTCGATCGCCGCCCATTGGCCGGCGGCCAATGTAACGCGTCGTCCGTCCTGCTCAATGCAGCTGCTGCCTTCCTCCTGGAACAGGAATTTGGCGAGCGGCTCGCCGCCGGCGGTGCCGCGCTGGTCGGCCTCGACGCGGTGCGCTCCCAGCGCGACTGCGCAAATCCGCAGCTCGCCGAGATCGCCGCCACGAATCGATGCCTCACGATCGTCGTCGAGCTCTGCATGCACTGCGCGCGTGACGGCACGCCATTGCCGGCTCCGTTCGTGGCGATCGCCTGCGCGCGTCGCGAAATTCAGATAGTCCAAGCGCCTCTCCTGGCCTGCAAGGCTATCGCTCGGCTATGGGCATGTCCAGAACGATGAGGGAGAGGACATGCAGCAGCCGAGCCCCGAGGATCGCCTGGCGATCCAGGACCTTTATGCCCGCTATAGCTGGGCGCTCGATACCGGCGACACCGACGCCTATGTCGCGCTGTTCGCCGAGGATGCCGAAGCCAGCGAAGAGACGCGCGAAGGCCATCTCGAAACACGCCAAGGCCGCGCCGAGCTTCGCAAGCTGGTGCTCAAGTTCCACGAGCGGCCCGATTTTCCTGGCCATCAGCACCAGATGGCGCAGTTCATCTTCGAGCCCGAGGGCCGGCCCGATCATTGGGTGGTGCGCTCCTATGCCTGGGCGACGATCAATCGCCCGCCGGCGCCGCCGCATCTCCATTGGTGCGGTCACATCCGCGACGTGATCGCCAAGATCGACGGGCAATGGCTGATACGGCGCAAGGACATCATGGGCTGGGCTGGAAAGGTCCTCGAGCGTTTCGACGATTGAGGCACGCTGGCGCGGTTGTTCGGCGCGTTGAAGCAAGCCGGGCGCATCTCGGGCGCTAGAGTTTCGCTGGGCGGAAGCCACTGGTAAACCGAACGGACAGATCCTCAGCAAGTGGCCAATACAGTGATATCCCGCGACGCCGCCCGCCTTTACATCGGCGGCGAATGGCGCAACCCGCGCTCGAACGAGGCGATCGACGTCGTCGACCCCGCAACCGGTGCGCGCATCGGCGAAATCGCCGCCGCCGACGCTGCCGATATCGACGACGCGGTGCAGGCCGCGGCGGAAGCGATGCGCAATCGCTGGGCGCCCGCCGACCGCCAGACCGCGCTGCTTGCGCTCGCCGACGCGATCGACGCGCACGCCGAGGAGTTCGCCGAAATCGAGATGCGCGATGCCGGCAAGCCGATCACGGCCGCGCGCCGCGTCGACGTGCCGGTCGCTTCCGCCGCACTGCGCTATTTCGCCGGCTGGGCGCCGCGCATCGCCGGCGAGACCGCCGAGCTTTCGTTGCCGGGCGACTGGCACGCCTGCACGCTCCGCGAGCCGGTCGGCGTGGTCGGGCAGATCATCCCATGGAACTATCCGCTGATGGGCGCGGCGATGAAGATCGGACCGGCAATCGCCGCCGGCTGCGCGACCGTGCTCAAGCCCGCCGAACTGACGTCGCTATCGGCGCTCCGGCTGGCCGAGCTGCTCGAAGGCGCAGGTTTCCCGCCAGGCAGAGTCAATATCGTCCCGGGCCATGGCCCGATCGCCGGCGCCGCGCTGGTCGCACATCCCGATGTCGCCAAGATCGCGTTCACCGGCTCGACTGCGACCGGCCGCACGATCGTGCGCGAAGGTGCGGCGACTATGAAGCGCGTGACGGTCGAGCTCGGCGGCAAGTCGCCGGTGATCGTGCTGCCCGACGCCGATCTCGACGCCGCGGCACGCGCGACGGCGATGAACATCTTCCTCAATGCCGGCCAGACCTGCTCTGCGGGCTCGCGGCTGCTGGTCCATGCCAGCGTGGCCGACGCGCTGGTGGCGAAGATCGTCGAAGTGGCGCGGGGCATGCGCGTCGGATCCCCCGGCGATCCGGCGACGATGCTCGGCCCGCTGATTTCGACACGCCAGCGCGAACGCGTGCTCGGCTATGTCGAGCGGGCGCTTGCCGACGGCGCGACCGCCGTCACCGGCGGCACCGCAGTCGATGGCCCGGGCTTTTTCGTCGCACCGACCGTGCTGACGAAGGTGCAAGCTGGTATGGCAGCAGTCGACGAAGAGATATTCGGCCCTGTGCTGTGCGTCCTGCCGTTCGATACGCTCGACTTGGACGCCATCGCGGCGCTCGCGAACGCAACGCCGTACGGGCTCGCCGCCTATGTGTGGACGACGAACCTGGCCGCAGCGCACGGTTTGATCCGGCGGCTGCGCGCAGGCACGGTGAAGGTCAACGCGCCTGGAGGGAGCGATTTCGCGATGCCGGCGGGCGGTGTGAAACAATCGGGGTTCGGGCGCGAAAACGGGCGCGCGGGGATCGAAAGTTATACCGAAATGAAATCGGTAACACTGGCGTATTAAAAGGCCCGAAATGGTGACCGAAACAATGCCCACACCCGCGCTCGAAGACGCGCTCGTATTATACTTGGAGTTTGGGCCACCGCTCACGCTCGGCCGACTCGCCACCGGCGGCGTGCGCAGCTTAATGACGGTGGTCGGCGGCAGTGTGGATGGCTCGGCAGGTAGCGGGATCATCGCCGGCGGCCGCGAAACCCGGCTGACGCGCGCCGACGGTGTCACCGTGATCGACGCTATCTATCTATTGGTGATGCTCGACGGCGCGGCGGTGCGGCTTTTCGGCACGGGCTATTTGACCGAAACACCCGAGTTCGCAGGAACGCGGATGAGCATCTCGTTCGAAGTCGACGAAAGCTCGCCGCGCGCGTGGCTTGCGACGCAGTGTTTTCTCGGCGAGCGGGCGACCGGCACTGCAGTGCTGAACGTGGCGAAGGTGTTGTAATGGCGATGCAGCTCGAATTCGCGTTGGAGGTCCGCGTTGCGCTCGGCCAGCGGATGCATATCCGCGTTGCCGACGATTATCTGCGCGGTGCGGTGCTGATCGAAGGCGGAAGCTTTTCCGGCCCCGGACTTCAGGGGCGAGTCGTGCCCGGAAGCGGCGGCGATTTTCCATTGGTACGCGCCGACGGCGGCGGGCGGTTCGACTCGCAATATCTGCTCGAAACCGACGACGGCGCAATGATTCTCCAGCGCAGTTCGGGCGTGCGCCATGCGCCTGCCGAAGTGGTGCAGGCGCTGCTCGCCGGCGAGCAGGTCGATCCGCAAAGCTATTATATGCGCATGACGCCGCGGTTCGAGGCGCCCGCGGGGCGCTATGGCTGGCTCAATCGCACATTGTTCGTCGGTGCCGGACAGCGTGAACCGACCGGGTCGGTGTTCCGCTACTGGAAGGTTGTGTGAGCGCGGAAGCGTTCGACTATATCATCGTCGGCGCAGGATCGGCGGGATGTGTGCTCGCCAATAGATTGTCCGAAACCGGCGCGCGCGTGTTGCTGCTCGAAGCGGGCGGCAGCGATCGCCGGCTCGAGGTGCGGTTGCCGCTTACCGTCTCGAAACTCTGGCCCAATCCGGCGGTCACTTGGGGATTCGTCTCCGAGCCAGAGCCCGAACTCGACTGCCGCCGGCTTCCGGTTGCGCGCGGCCGGATGCTCGGCGGCACCTCGTCGCTCAACGGAATGATGGCGATCCGCGGGCACGCCGCCGACTATGACGGATGGCGCGACCAGGGGCTCGCCGGCTGGGGGTGGGACGACGTCCTGCCCTATTTCCGCAAGCTCGAACGCCATTGGCGCGGCGCCTCCGATCTCCATGGCGGCCAGCAGGGTCGCGTGTCGGTCCAGCCGCATCCTGCGCCGAGCCCGCTGATCGAGCCGGCCCGTGCCGCCGCCGCCAGCTTGGGCTATCCGCTCACCGACGATTTCAACGGCGCGCGCACCGACGGGTTCGGAATGCCCGACTTCACGATCGAGCGCGGCCGCCGCGCGAGCGCGGCCGATGCCTATCTGCGGCCCGCGCTCGGCCGGCCAAATCTCAAGCTGATCACCGGTGCGCTCGTCGAGCGTGTGACGTTCGAAGGCCAGGTCGCGACGGGCGTAAGCTTCCGCCAGGCGGGCCAGTTTTGCCGCGCCCGGGCCACCCGCGAAGTGTTGCTGTGCGGCGGCGCAATCAACTCCCCCCAGCTGCTGCTGCTGTCGGGGATCGGGCCTGCTGCCGACCTTCAACACCATGGTATCGCGGTGCTGGCCGATCGTCCCGACGTCGGCGCGCATCTCCAGGATCACCCGGGCAGCGCCATCGAGTTCGAACTGGATCGCCGATGGGCGTTCGAGGAGCAGCTGCGCTTCGATCGCGTCGTCGGTGCATTCGTGCGCTGGTATCTGACCGGCGACGGTATCATGGGGGCGCCGCCGCTGGCGATCTCGGCCAATATCGCCAGTCGGCCCGGTGACTCGACCGTCGATCTGCATTTCCTGCTCGTACCGCTGGCGATGGAAACCCATGTCTGGTTCCCGGGCGTCCGGCCGCGCCATGGGCCGAGACTGAGCGCCATGTGGTCGCTCAATTATCCTGCAAGCCGTGGCCGGCTCGAACTCGCATCCCCCGATCCGACAGAGCACCCGCGGATCCGGTTCAACCTGCTTTCCGCGCCCGAAGACCGCGCGGCAATGATCCACGGCTATCGCGTGTTGCGTGCGCTAGTGCGCCAGCCCGCGCTCGCCGCCGTCACGGGCGCGATGACCAAACCGGCACGCGAGCCGATGACGGACGACGAAATACTGGCACACGTCCGAGCGACGGCTGGGACTGCCTACCACCCCTCGGGAACGTGCCGGATGGGTGCGGACGATGCCTCGGTAGTCGACGGCACGCTGCGGGTGCGCGGAGTGGAGCGATTGCGCGTGGTCGACGCGTCGATCTTCCCGCGGCTGCCCGGCGGGAACACCAATCTGCCCGTGATCATGGTTGCCGAGAAGGCTGCCGACCTGATCCGCGCGGGCCTACGCGACGCTTGAAATAATCGGCGCGCAGGCGAAACTGGGCGGATGTCGAATGGTGCAAGTGCCAGAGCGATTGGTCGCTGGATCGGGCTCGCCTATCTGCTTGCCCTCGTGTTTTCGACAACCGGCGACAACCTCATGAGCGGCATGTTCGATGGCGGTCCCGAGTCAGTCGTGCTGCGCGTCGGTCCGCAGTTCGCACGATTGGCCGCATCGGCGATCGCCGCCATCATAGGGTCGATCGCCTGGCTGGCCGCCTCCCTTATGCTGGCCCGGCTCACTCGCGGCATGCGCCCGATCGCGGGCTGGGTCCTGCTGGCCTGCGTCCTGGGTGGCGTGCTGATCGATTTCTACGCGCAAACCCAGCTTCTGTCGCTGATCGTGAAGGGCGCGAGCGGCCGCCCGATCGATTGGCTGGGGTCGAACGCGCGGTACTACCAACAGGCGTCGATGGCCTGGCAGATCTTCTACGGGCTTTGGATGTTCCCGTTCGGCTGGCTGATCGCGCGGACTCACATCGCCCCGCGGACGATCGGGATCTGCCTGATCGCCGGCGGGTGCGGCTGTCTGCTATTGATTGCGGCGATATTCGGGATTGGACTTGTGGGACAGGGCTTTCACGTCTCGAGACTTGCGTTCGGCATCGCGGCGATCGTGGGCGAGCTGGGAAGCTGCGGATGGCTGCTGGTCTTCGGCGCGCGCGAGCCCCGAGCCGTATCCACCTGATCCTCGTAGATCGACATATCTAACCTCGCCCGCCTCCGATTATCGTCGTCAAGCGAGCGCCGGTGCCCGCAGCGTAAAACAAAATGCACTGCCCTGTTTCAATGGCACCATCCAAATCAGACCTTCGTGCCGTTTGATGATCTCACTGCAAATGGAGAGACCAATTCCTGCGCCGCTCAGCTTCATGCTCGGCAGCGGCGAGAACAAACGGATCTGCGTTGCCAGTGGGAGGCCGGGACCATTGTCCTCAACCCGCACCTCGACGCGCTCGTCGGTAAAGGTCCGCGACATAATGCGCAGACGAGGCTTGTTTTGACCTTCTGTGGCCTCCCTGGCGTTTCGGACAAGATTGAAGAGCACTTGCGCGATCTGGACACCATCGCCGATCACCCGCGCCGCGTTGGGAGAAATCTCGATCTCGGTGATGATATCGGTCTCGCCGCTAAACATTTCCATCACGTCGGCAACTATTTCGGCAAGGTCGTGCGGCAACGCGCGCAGGGGCCTATTCGCCGCGATTTCCCGCACGCTTCTCAACAGGCTGCCGGTGCGCTCCAGGCAATGCTGCGCGTGCCTTACGGCATCGAGACCCTGAACATGCGCTAAGTCGCCATCATTCGACATAAGTTTTTCTGCGGTCGCGAGATAGTTGATCGCGGCGGTCACCGGTTGCGTCACTTCGTGAACCATCATCGCCGTAGCACGCTCCTCCGCGCTGACCTCCGACAGATTAGCTGTGCGGCATTCGAGGTTCTCGACCCGTTCTTCGGACCTCGTCAGCAACGCCGCATAGGGGTTTTGCCGAGCAGCATTCATATCGAGTGCATGCATTGTATCATCCATACCCCGGAGAAGATAAGCCACCATCTCTGCAACGTTGAGCTTGCGTAACGAAGGCGCAAACTCCGATCTATTTTATTGGATTTGGAATTCTCGCTTCTATACATAATCGCTCATTTCAGATTTACATTAGCGTATTATGCGTAGTTAGGGATTCATAATTAACGCATCTGGCGCTCCAGAGTTCTTTATATTTTGGAATTGAAATTGTTCGAGCGTAATCATAGGAGGATCTTACTATGAAGGTGAACACGACCCGCTAATCGAACGAGCCGGAGGCTATGGCGACCTGATTCGCAGAGCGAGTTGGGGAATGTGCGCTCGGGCCGCACCACGGCACCGCGCTGGAACACGCTCTGTCGCGCTTTCACGGGCTCTGGCGAACATCGGACGCTTTCTGCCACCGTCCAGGCACGAGCGCCGCCGCCGTAGACCGACGATGGCGCTTCGCATTTTCATTCACAGGCGAGCAGATCGAAAACGCTGTTAACGAGCTTCACGAGGTCCGCCAGCACTGCTGGCCTGCGCGGCGTTTTCGCCGGGCACCGGGCTCAACGTTCGGCGAAGAGTTCCGGCTGTGCGCTGACCGCAACCATCCCGAGCCGCCCGAACAGCGCGCGATCGGCGTCGTCGCCGGCGTTGGGTGTGGTGAGCAGCTTGTCGCCGGCGAAGATCGAGTTCGCGCCGGCGAGGAAGCACAGTGCCTGCGCGGCGTCGCTCAGCGACTCGCGGCCGGCCGACAGCCGGACGACGCTATCGGGCATGGTGATGCGCGCCACGGCAATCGTGCGCACGAGCTCGATATCGTCGATCGCCGCCAGCGGCGTGCCGGCGAGCATATCGCCGAGGACGGTGCCCTTGATCGGCACCAGCGCATTGATCGGCACGCTCTCGGGATGCTGCGGCAGCGTCGCGAGCGCATGGACGAAGCCGATGCGATCCGCGCGCGTCTCGCCCATGCCGACGATCCCGCCGCAGCATACTGAAATCCCTGCGGCCCGGACATTCTCCAGCGTCTCGAGCCGGTCGGCGAAGCTGCGTGTGGTGATGACGTTGGCGTAATTCTCGGGCGAAGTGTCGATATTGTGGTTGTAATAGTCGAGCCCGGCTTCGCCGAGACGTTCGGCCTGCTCGGCGCTGAGCATACCGAGCGTCATGCACGTCTCGAGTCCCATCGCTCGCACGCCTTCGATCATCGTGACCAGCTTGGGGATGTCGCGGTCCTTGGGGCTGCGCCAGGCGGCGCCCATGCAGAAGCGCGACGAGCCGCATGCCTTGGCCTCGGCAGCCGCGGCGAGCACGGCCTCGACTTCCATCAGCTTGCTGGCAGGCAGGTTCGAATCGGCGTGCGCCGATTGCGAGCAATAGCCGCAATCCTCGGGGCAGCCGCCGGTCTTGATCGACAACAGCGTCGCCATCTCGACGCGCTCGGGCACGAAGCGCTCACGGTGGACGGCCGCGGCGCGGAACAGCAGCTCGACCAGCGGCAGCTCGAACAGCGCGGAAATCTCGTCGCGGGTCCAGTCGGTGCGCGGCATCCGGGAAACGCCCGGGCGATCGATCACGTGAACATTCATGGCTTTGCCTTGGCAGAACGGGCGAGATTGCGCCATAGGCAGCGCGCTGGCCAAACGTACAGGGCCCGCATGCCAAATCATGTCCGATCTCCACGATCATCTTCGCGACGCCCTCGATCGCATCGACCTTCGCCAGGAGCGACGCATGTTGCGCGCGGCCGCACTGCGCGGCGAGGGGCGCGTCGAACGTGCCGGTACGGTAAAGATCGACGCGTCCAGCAACGACTATCTCGGGCTCGCACGCCATCCGCTGCTGATCGAGCGCGCGCGGGAATGGGCACGCGACGGCGCGGGCAGCGGCGCGTCGCGGCTGGTGACCGGCACGTCGGACGCGCATCTCGCGCTCGAAGCGCGCATCGCGGCATTCAAGCGCACCGAAGCCGCACTGCTGTTTCCGAGCGGCTGGCACGCCAATGCTGCGGTGCTTGCTGCACTGCTGCGCGCCGCGCCGAAGACGCTGCTGTTCACGGACCGGCTGATCCACGCCAGCCTCCACGCCGGCGCGGCCGGCCATCGCCAGATCCGCTATCGCCACAACGATCTCGATCATCTCGCCGCGCTGCTCGACGCGCGCGCGGGCGAGACGGGGCCGCGACTGATCGTCACAGAAAGCGTGTTCAGCATGGACGGCGACCGTGTCGACCTGGGGACATTGGCCACGGTTGCGAAGCGGCACCAGGCATTCGTCTATCTCGACGAAGCGCATGCCTCCGGCGTGCTCGGCCCCCAGGGGCGCGGCTTGTCGGCCGAGACGCCCGTCGATTTGGCGATGGGCACCTTCAGCAAGGCGTTCGGCTGTTTCGGTGCCTATGTCGCGGGGTCGCGCCTGCTGATCGACTATCTTGTGAATGCGTGCGGCGGCTTCCTGTTCTCGACCGCTCCCCCGCCGGCGATGCTCGGCGCGATCGACGCCGCGCTCGATCTCGTGCCGACGCTCGATGCCGAACGCGCGCGGCTGGTGGCGCACGGCGAGCGCCTGCGCGTTGCACTGCGTGCCGCCGGGGTCGACACCGGCGCAAGCAGTACCCAGATCGTTCCGGCAATGGTCGGGGCCGCACAACGAGCACTCGCGCTGGCAGCGGCAGTCGAAGCCGATGGCGTGCTCGCCATCGCGATCCGCCCCCCGACGGTGCCGCCGGGCACCAGCCGGTTGCGACTCGCCTTGCGGTCGACCCACAGCGAAGCTGACATAGACGCGATCGCTGGTGCTGTGATTTCGGGAATGCGGCGATGAAGCTGCTGTTGCTCCATGGCTGGGGGTTCGACGCATCGCTGTGGGATGGGATGCGCGTGCTGTTGCCGGAGTTCGACACGGTGCTGTGGGATCGGGGCTATTTCGGGCCGCCAGGCTGCGAAGCGCCGGAGGGTGAGTTCCTCGCTGTCGGGCATTCGCTCGGCAGCCTCTTGCTCGCGCTCGATCCGTTGCCGCGGTGTGTCGGGCTGGTAGCAGTAAATGGTTTCGACCGGTTCGTGGGGCCGGACCGCGTGCCGGCGCGCGTGGTGGCACGGATGCGCGAGCGGTTCGCGGTGCGGCCGGCGGAGGTGTTGCGGGACTTTCGGATGCGGTGCGGGGCTGAGAGCGCGCCGGATATCTTCGATCATGCGCGCTTGTCGAAAGACCTTGAGCTTCTGGCGGACGGCAATGCAGCGGCCTCCCGCACGGCAACAGTCACCGTCCTCCATGGCAGCGATGACTCACTTCTTCCCGCCATCATGCGCGACGGCGTCTTCCCCAATTCCCCCCGCGCTACCTGTCCTGGCGGCGGCCACCTCCTCCCGCTCACCCACCCGCATTGGTGCGCTACGCAGGTCCGCGAGGTGATGGCGTGCGCATAGCCCGCGCCTTCGATCGCGCCGAGGCATATGACCAGCATGCCGAAGTGCAGCGCCGCGTCGCCGCTGCGCTCGCCGCGCGCGTGACCGAGCTGCCGTTGCCGCCGCGTCCGCGCGTGCTTGAGATCGGCTGCGGTACCGGGCTGCTCGGGCGCGAGTTGGTCGACCGGCTGCCCAATGCCGACTGGACGATGACCGACATCGCCCCGACAATGATCGAGCGCGCACGCACCCATTTCGTAGGACGCGGCAATGTGCAGCTGGCAGTGATGGACGGCGAGCATCCCGATCGCGCCGGCCCGTTCGACCTGATCGTCTCGAACCTCGCGCTGCAATGGTTCGTCGACCTGGCCGGCGGCGTTACGCGTTTGCGCCGCCTGCTTGCGCCGGGCGGCTGGCTGGCGTTCACGACGCTCGCCGACGGCACTTTCGCTGAATGGCAGGAGGCGCATGGCGACCTAGCGGCTGCCACGCCGCGCTTCGCCACCGTCGCAACGCTCGAAGCACTCGGCCTGGAAACATCGGTTCGCGACGAAAATGTCCGCCACGGCAGCGGGCGCGCCTTCGTCCGAGGCCTCAAGGCGCTCGGCGCCGCCACTCCGCGCCCCGGCCACCGTCCGCTGCGCCCGGCCGAGCTGCGCGCCGTGCTTGAGCGCTTCGAAGCAATCGGCGCGCCGGCGCGCTATGTCGTCGCGACCTGCCTCGCACGGAGATCCGCCCCATGCGTCTGATCGTTACCGGCACCGACACCGGCATCGGCAAGACAGTCGCCGCGATCGCGCTCGCGCGGCTGCTCGATGCGGCCTATTGGAAGCCGCTCCAGTCCGGTCTTGCCGACGGCAGCGATTCGGCCACGGCCGCGGCGCTCGGCGTGCGGCGGATCTGGCATGAGGCGTATCGCTTCGAACACCCGCTGTCGCCGCACCGCGCCGCGGAACTCGAGGGCGTGACGATCGACCTGGCACGACTCGAACCGCCCGAAGGCGCGCTGGTCATCGAAGGTGCGGGCGGCGTGCTGGTGCCGGTTACGCGCGACCTGTTGTTCGCCGATCTGTTCGCGCGCTGGCGGCTGCCCGCGGTGCTCGTCGCGCGCACTACGCTTGGCACGATCAACCACAGCCTGCTCGCGCTCGAGGCGCTCCGCACGCGCCGCATACCGGTGCTCGGCGTGCTGTTCTCTGGCGAGGCGAACGAGGACAATGAAGCGACGATCGCGACGCTGGGCGCGGTCCCGCGGCTCGGCCGCTTGCCATGGCTCGATCCGCTCAACGCCGACACACTCGGCGCGGCCGCCGCCCAAGCCATCGACCTGGCGGCGCTTCGCGCATGACCTCGCCGGTCTGGCATCCGTTCACCCAGCACGGGCTGCGTGAGCCCATTCCCCTGGTAACGCATGCCGAAGGTGCAGCGCTGCACACCGCCGATGGACGGCGCATCGTCGACGCCATCTCATCCTGGTGGGTGACGACGCACGGCCATTGCCACCCGCGCATCGTCGCGGCGATTCAGGCGCAGGCCGCGCGGCTCGACCAGATCATCTTCGCCGGCTGGACCCACGAGCCCGCCGAGGCACTCGCCGCCGAATTGCTCGCGATGATGCCTTCGCCGCTCGCGCACGTCTTCTATTCGGACTCGGGTTCGACGTCGGTCGAAGTCGCGCTCAAGATGGCGCTCGGCTATTGGCTGCACCGCGGCGAGCCGCGCCACCGCATCCTTACGCTCGAGCACGGTTATCACGGCGACACGATCGGCGGAATGTCGGTCGGTGCGCGCGGCGTGTACAATGCAGCCTATGCGCCGCTGCTGTTCGATGTCGGCACCTTGCCCTTCCCGCATGGCGCCGGCGAGGCGACGCTCGACGCGCTCGAAGCCGCCTGCGCCGACCAGCCCGCCGCATTGATCGTCGAGCCGCTCGCGCTCGGCGCCGGCGGCATGCTGTTCTACGCGCCCGCCGTGCTCGCGGAAATGCGCGCGATCTGCGCCCGGCACGGCGTCCTGTTCATTGCCGATGAAGTGATGACCGGCTGGGGCCGTACCGGCACCTTGCTCGCATGCGAGCAGGCGAGAATTGTCCCCGACCTGCTGTGCCTGTCGAAAGGGCTGACCGGTGGCGCGATCCCGCTCGCAGTGACGCTCGCTACGCCCGCGATCTTCGACGCGCATTGGTCCGAGGACAAGGCGCGGATGTTCTTTCATTCATCGAGCTACACTGCCAACCCGATCGCCTGCGCCGCGGCACGCGCCAATCTCGCGATCTGGCGCGACGAGCCGGTGCGCGAGCGCATCACACGTCTTGCCGAGCGCCAGCGCGCGCATATCGGGGGCATTTCCGGCGTGCACGGGGCGCGCGTGCTCGGCACGATCGCCGCGTGCGAGATCGGTGCTGCCGAGGCCAGCTATCTCGCCACGCTCGGGCCGAAGCTGCTCGCACATTTCCGCGACCGCGACCTGCTGGTCCGGCCGATGGGCAACACGGTCTATGTCATGCCGCCCTACTGCGTCAGCGACGACGATCTGGCGCGGGTCTACGCGGCAATAGCCGAGGCCCTCGACCTCTTTTAAGCCAGGGCGATCGCGCGGCGGAGTTCGTCCGGCTCCATCCGTTCGCGATAGTCCAGATCGACACGACGCGCAGTGACGATCCCGTCGCGCCCGACCACGAACACGGCGGGGATCGGCAGCAGCCAGCCCTGCATCGCCTGATAGGCGGGGATGTCGTAGCCGGCGGCAAGGATGAGTTCGGCGAGGCGATCCTCGACCCACACGACCAGCCCGAGCGACATCGCATAGCCCAGGTCCATGTCCATCAGGAATGGAAACCCCGCCCCGGCTTCGCGCTTGTGCGTGCGCCGATGTTGCTGGACCTCGGGTGTGATCGCGACCAATTGCGCGTCGCCGAGCGTGGGTTCGACTTCGGCGAACCCGGCGGCGTTGATCCGACAGAAGGGGCACCAATGGCCGCGCAGCAGCGCGATCGCGACCGGCCCCTGTTCGAGCAGGTCGGCGAGCGCCACCAGCCGCCCCTCTTCGTCGGGGAGCAGGAATGCGGGCATCGGTTCGCCGACTTGCGGCGCCTGCGCGCCGACGCGGGCGTTTTCGAGGCGCGCCACCAGCCGATCGACCAGATCCATATATTCGGGCGCAATGTCGCGCAGAATCGTCGAGATGTGCTGCAGCTTGGCGCTTTGCGGCCCGTCGATCGCCTTGGCATCGGCGACGCGCTGATCGGCGGGTGTGAGCGACAGTTCGGTCATGTTGGCGGTACTCGGCACGGCGAAAAGGTGCGCGTCAGAGTCGATTCCGTCAATGCGGAACGCCGCGGCTCAAACGAGTGGCGGCTCGAATACGGACCAGCCCGTGCGGTGCACCAGCCGCTCGAGCGCGAGCGTGCCGAGCTGCGAATTGCCTCGGTCGTTCAGGCCGGGCGACCATACCGCGATGCTTGCGCGTCCAGGAGCGATCGCCAAAATCCCGCCGCCGACTCCCGATTTGCCGGGCAGCCCGACGCGATAGGCGAATTCGCCCGATCCGTCATAATGGCCGCACGTCATCATCAGCGCGTTGATGCGGCGCGCTCGCCTCGCTGAAACCACGCTGAGACCAGTCGCCGGATGCCGTCCACCCGCCATCAGATAGCGCCCCGCATTTGCGAGTTGCCGGCAGCTCATCGCCAGGGCGCATTGATGGAAATATACGCCCAGCGCGAGTTCGACCGGATGGTGGAGATTGCCGAACGCGCGCATGTAATTCGCCAGGGCCTTGTTGCGGAACCCGGTCTGCTCCTCGGCTGCCGCGACGCGCTCGTCGACGAAGATCGCTTCGTCGCCCGCCTGCGCCCGCACGAAGCGCACGATCTCGGCGATCGCCTCGCTCGGCTGGAGGCGCCCGAGCAGGATGTCGCACACCACGATCGCGCCGGCGTTGAGGAACGGGTTGCGTGGAATGCCGTGCTCGGTTTCGAGCTGGACGATCGAGTTGAACGCGGTTCCCGAGGGTTCGCGGCCAACGCGCCGCCACAGCGCATCGCCCGCTTCGCCCAGAGCCAGCGTCAGGCCGAACACCTTGGATACACTCTGGACCGAGAAGCTTTCCTCGGCGTCGCCGGCGAGATGCTGCGTGCCGTCAGCTTCGATCACGGCTAGCCCGAATTTGCCTGGATCGATCCCGGCAAGCGGCGCGATATAGTCGGCGACCACCCCGCGATCGGGGGCATCCGCCATCTCGGCGGCAATATCCGACACGATCGTGCGCAGGCTGGCCATGGCCATGCTTAGCCGCGCGGGCGTGGTTGGTCACGTGGCGGAAGCGGCCTTGTGGAGATTGTTGCAGACACAGGTAAGCCCCGTCGCCAGTGGCGGCGGGGCTCCCTGACTACTCCTCCGGCACGCGATGTCCGGCGGGAGCGGTCAATCACTCATCTTCATTCGACCAATGCTGCAACAACAAGCGAGGCGCCAATGGGTTCCCGCGCTCGTCGCGCCGATGGCGTCATTTATCGTACTCGGCGACAAGGCGCTGGTCGGCCTTTTCGGCCGGCTGACCAGATCCCGCGGAACCGGCAGGCAGCCGGGGCGTCTGGCAAGACAATCCATGCAGGAGGGATGCATGACGATCGCCCCAAGGCTCCGCCGCTACCTCGATCGCCAAGGCGCGATCTACGAACTCGTCGAACACCCGCACAGCCAGTCCGCGATCGGTAGTGCCGCCGCCGCGCACGTACCGCCAAGCTGTGTCGCAAAGGCAGTCCTGCTCGACTTACCGCAGGAGGCGCATGATCATCTGCTCGCGATACTCTCGGCCGATCGGCGCATCGATCTCGACGAGTTGCGCGCGACGATCCAATCGAAGCCGGAGCTCGCCGACGAGCGCGAAGTTGCGGAGATCTTCGAGGATTGCGAGCAGGGCGCAGTGCCGCCATTCGGGTACGGCGTGGCCGCGATCATCGATGACCGGCTGTTCGGCGAACCGGATATCTTTTTCGAAGCGGGTGATCATCGGCTGCTGATTCATATGGAACAGGCCGAGTTTCGCCGACTTGTCAGTAACGCGCGTCACGGCAGATTCGGCACGCCCTGGACGCCGACGGCGCAACTCTACCAATAGGGCGAGGCGCCGTAGCGGCCGTAATAGTCGTAGATCGCGCTGCCATAGCTGCGATGGTCGGCACCGCCGAGCTCGCGCAGCTCGGCCGCGTCATAACTCGGTGCGGCGTTGAGGATCGACCTGTCGAGCGGCACGACATAACCGTTCTTGACCACATCATATTCGAGCAAAGGCCAAGGCACGGGATGGAACTTCTCGCCTATGCCGAGGAATCCGCCGAAGGACATGATTGCATAGATCACGCGCCCGCCGACCTTCTCGATCGACAAATCGTCGATATGGCCGAGCCGTTCGCCGGCGCGATCGAACACCGGCGTTCCCTTGACGCGGCTGCCGAGCACAAGCGGATGGCCGCGCGTGTCGGTCTCGGTGTCGCTGAGCATCTCTTCCATGGTGCCAACTCCTCATCTGGGGCTAGAGCCCGAACGGATAGGTTTCCTCGTCGCCTTCGCGCTGCAAGGTCGGAAGCGGCGTGACGGCGCTCGTCCCGTCGAACCACAACCAGGCGTCAAACTGGCGTGGCAGGACCGCCATCGAATAATGGCTCCAGCGCTCGGTATCGGGGCGATAAATCACGCCGATGAAGCGTTCGAGCAATGGCTGTTCGAGCCGCCTGCGAAGCGCCGGATGTACGCCTTCACGCAAGTCGAGCAGGAAACGGGGCACGCCGCTATCGTGTGACTGGCGTTCGTAGCTATCGGGACGCGAGGCGTTGACCCGCTTGACTTCCATCGGGCCGTCCCAGTCGGTCGCAGCAGCGACGGTGCCGCCGTGCGTGCCGAAGCCGATCAGCTGCGCCGCTTTGCCATGACGCTCGCGGCACAACTGTCCGATGTTGAGCTCGTCGCGCACCTGGCCCATTTCCGTGAAGCGCGCGTCACCTACGTGCGAATTATGCGCCCAGACCACCGCCCTTGCGGCGCGCCCCTTGGCGGCGAGCAGCATTTCGAGCGTGTCGAACATGTGCGTGTCACGCAGGTTCCAGCTCTCGGCAGCGCCATAATACATCGTGCGGTAATAGCTTTCGGCATTGGCGACGAGCCGCGCGCTTTGCGCCGCGTCGAGGAAATCATCGCCGTCGGCGGCGGAATAATCATGCTGCTTCGCGAACACGTCGCGCAGCATCGTCACCACACCCGCCTCGCAGCGCGCGAACCCTTCGTTCAATGCCATCCGGCCATAGCCCGCCGGATCGGTTCGCCACGGCGTAAGACACCCATAGCGTTCGCGCGCGATCGCCGCCGCGGCGGGATCGACGCGGTCGAGATAATCGATCACCGCCCTGATCGACCCGTTCATATTGTAGAGATCGAGGCCGTAGAATCCCGCCATCTTCTTTTCGCTTAGCCCCGCGTTGCGGTTGCGCAGCCAGCCGACAAATGCATCGACTTCGGCGTTGCGCCACATCCATGTGGGGAAGCGCTGGAACGCAGGCTCCGCACCGACGCGCGCGGGCTTATGGCGGACATAGCGGTCGATCGCCGCGGCGTCAGGCCAATCGGCTTCGACCGCGACGATGGTGAAGCCGTGCGCCTCGATCAACCGCTTGGTGATCGCAGCCCGCGCACGATAGAATTCGGATGTGCCGTGGCTCGCTTCGCCGAGCAGCACGATGCGCGCGTGGGCGAAACGGTCGAATAGCCGCCCGAAGGCGGGATCGTCGAAATCGGGCAGCGGCTCGGCCGCTTCGGCGATCAACGCGGCGGTCGATCGTGTTTCCGATTCGACCAGTGCATCGGTTGCAGCGTCCTCGGCCCAGCCATGCGTGCCGATCAAGGGCACGAAACGTACGTCGCCGAGATCGTCCTGATCGTATGTCTGTTCGGACCTGCGCGTGACGCGCACGAGCTGCTGCGTGCCCGACGTACCGACCGGCATCACCAGCCGGCCGCCGACGGAGAGCTGCCGACACAAGGGCTCTGGCACCGAGGGGCCGCCGGCAGCGACCAGGATCGCGTCGAACGGCGCCCCTTCGGGCCAGCCCGCGGTGCCGTCGCCGGTCCGGATCTCGACATTGTCATAGCCGAACACCGCCATGCGCTCGCGCGCGAGAGCGGCGAGCTCGGGCTGGCGCTCGATCGCAAACACCTCGCCTGCGATGCGGCTGAGCACGGCAGCGGCATAGCCCGAGCCGGCGCCGATCTCGAGCACCCGGTCGCCGGCGCGCACCCCCGCGACCTCGATCATGTGCGCGACGATATAGGGTTGCGAGATCGTTTGACCTGCCTCGATCGGCAGCGGCGAGTCTTCATAGGCGAATTCAGCGAGTTCCTTCGGTACGAACCGCTCGCGCGGCACCTCACGCATAGCGGCGAGCACTCGTCGACGACGCCGCGCGCCGCGATCTGGCTCTCGACCATTTGCTTGCGAAAAGTGGCGGTCGCCGACATCGTCCTGCTTCCGACAATGACGCTACAACGCGCGGAAGCCGGATTTGGCTTCGCCAGGGAAGCGTCCGGGCATCACCGCTTGGTTCCGCTAATGCTCGCTGTACCGCCGCCGCCCGCGGCCGCGTCGTCGTCATAATCCTCGCCGGGATTGCCACCGCCCGCGCCGCTGCCGGAACCATGAACTTCGCCGGTCGTCGGATCGACCCAGGCCGCGGTGCCACGTTCGACCGGGCGCCGGTCGCCGGGTTTTATCGCGCGCGGGCTGACGGCGCCGCTCGGATCGCGCGCGATTTCCGCGCGGTCGCGATCGGGATGATATTCCTGGCCGGAATAGCCGTGCGGGCTGTCGAACGCATTCGCCGGCTGCCTTCGTTGTGGATCGACGTCTGGATTGCGCGTCCGCGTCATCGCCGAACTCCTGTTCGCCCACCCGGGTCACCGCCCAGGCGGTGCCTCGTGACCGCTGACTAATCTACGCATGCCCCTGCCGCTGGTTCCGGACGTCACAACCTTGCCGAACAATGTTCTCGACCGCATCGCCTGCTAAATTCGGCGGATTCCGAAATCGCGCTTTGCCGATCGTGGCAGCCGCTTTACATGGCTCCCGCCATGCCGAAATCCGCTACCGAATTGATGCAGGAAATCCTGTTCGCCACTGTCGTCGACGCGATAGGTGCGCTGCGCAGCAGCGCCGGCGGCCTGCCGAACCGCATGATTGCCACGCTTGGCGCGATTCATGCGAACACCGCGCACGCCGACCTGCCCAAGGAACTGCAGGACGCGATCGCGGCGAACGTCCGCGCCGCGTTCACCCGCCTGCTCAAGGAAGGCTATGTCGTGACGCAGAATCCGGGGCCGCCCCAGCGCGCTGCGCCGAGCAACCCCCCGCCGCACGCCCGTCCGCCTGCGCCTCCGCGCCGGCCCAATCCCGGTCGGCCCGATCGTCCGCGCAGCGGCGCGCCCGGTCGTGGCGGCAAGCCGCGCCCGCCCAAGGGCTGATCCTCGACATGGCGGGCAGGCTGCGAATCCTACTGCGCCGCCTGCTCCTCGCCCTCGCATTGCTCGTCGCCGCCGCGCCGGCACATGCCGCACCGCGCTGGCAAACGCTGCCGCCAACGCCCGCGCCGATCCGCGGTGCCAAAACCGGCTATGCGCAGGTCAACGGCATCCGTCTCTATTATGCGATTCTCGGCCAAGGCGCGCCGGTCGTGTTGCTCCACGGCGGGCTCGCCAACTCGGATTATTGGGGCAACCAGGTCAAGGCGCTGCTGCCCGGTCACCGCGTGATCCTTATCGACAGCCGCGGGCACGGCCGCAGCACCCGCAGCGCCGCGCCGTTCGGCTATGACCTGATGGCCGACGATGTCGTCGCGCTGCTCGACATGCTCAAGATCACTCGCGTCGATGTCGTCGGCTGGAGCGACGGCGCGATCCTCGGGCTCGACCTCGCGATTCGCCACCCTAAGCGCGTCGGCAGGATATTCGCGTTCGCCGCCAATACGGTGCCGTCGGGCGTGCAGGACGGCGTCGAGAAGAACCCGACCTTTGCCGCATTCATTGCCCGCGCCGGCAAGGAATATGCCCGGCTCTCGGCAACACCCGGACAATATGAGGCGTTCGTTGAGCAGATCAGCCACATGTGGGCGAGCCAGCCGAACTGGACCGACGCGCAGCTCCAGGCGATCACGGCGCGCGTGCTCGTGGTCGATGGCGACCACGACGAAGCGATCAAGCGTGCGCACACCGAGGCCATCGCGGCGGCGATTCCCGGCGCCGGGCTGCTGATCCTGCCCAATACGAGCCATTTCGCCTTCCTCCAGGACCCTGCGCTGTTCAACGCCGCGATGCGGCAGTTCCTCGACGCGAAGTAGGCCCCCCCTCCCAGTCCGCTACCGCAGGTCTGTCGGCACTTCGGGATAAGTGTCGACCACCGTGCCGAGCGCCGTTTCTAGCGGTCCCAGCCACGGCGCGAAGTGGCGCCAATGGTCGAGGCCATCGGTAAAGATCGGTCGGCGAACCTGTTCCGAGCTCGCCGTCCGTACCGCGCGGTCGTTGTTGTAGAATTCGAGGCAAGCGGGCTCGAATGCCACGCCGAGATTGTCGAGCAGCGCGCGCACCTCGCGCTCGGTGTTCGCAACCATCTCCTCATAGACCACGCGATGCACCGCTCCCGGCGCCGCCGCATCATAGGCTGCCATGAGCCGCACATAGTCGCGGTAATAGCGGCCGATCTCCCCCATGTCGTAGGAGAAGGCCTGGCCGCGCGCGAAATGCTGCTTCCAGCCCGAGAAGCAGCACGACAGCGGATGGCGGCGCGCGTCGACGATCTTCGCATTGGGCAGGATCAGCCGGATCAGCCCGACATGCTGCCAATTGTTCGGAGTCTTGTCGATGAACAAAGGCCGGCCGGTCCGGCGATGGACGCGCGTGCGCTCGATATACTCCTCGCCCAGCCGCAGGCGGTCGGCGGGCGTGAGCGACGCGATCATCGCTCGGAAATCGGGAAAGTCGCCTTCGTCGACGCGCGACTGCAGGCGGCCGGCGATCATCATCATCTCCGGCAGTTCCATCGTCCCTTCCACCTGGCTGTGGCTGGCGAGGATCTGCTCGACCAACGTCGAGCCCGAGCGCGGCAGGCCGACGACGAAGATCGGGTCGGGTGCAGGGCAGCCGCCCTCGCGCCGTTCCGCGATGAAAGCGCTGGTGAACACCTCGACCGCGGCGGTCACTTCGGCGGAAAATGACTCGGCGTCGTGGCGCACCATCGCGCGGCGGAGGCGGTTGCCGCAGTCATAATGGCGAAACGACGCGGCAAAGTCCTTCGCGTCCTCGAACGCCTTGCCGAGCGAGAAGTGCAGGTGGAAAATGTCCTCCTGCCGGCTCGCCGCCTCGGGCTCGAGCGACTGCAGCGCCGACTCCATCGCCGCCACGTCCTCGCCTCCCAGCTTGACGGTCTTGAGGTTGGCGAGACTCCACCACGCTTCGCCCAGCGTCGGCTGGCGCGCGACGGCCTCGCGATAGGCGCGGACGGCATCGGCCTGCTTGCCCAGCGTCTTCTGCACATGGCCGAGATTCTGCCAGAGCTGCGGCTGGTTCGGCTGGCGCGCGAGCAGCCGCTCATAGATTTGGCGCGCGCCGTCCTGATCGCCCAACCGCACCAGCACCGACGCCATGATCAATTCGTGCCCGGCGTTCTTGAGCGGTGACGCACCGAGCAGCTTGGCTTGTTCGAGCGCTTCGGGGAGCCGATTGGCCTGGAGCAGCAGGCGGATCAGGAAGTCGCGCGCGAGGTCGAAGCCGGGGGCGAACTGCAATGCGCGCTCGACCTGCTCCATCGCGGCGGTCATGTCGCCGCGCCGCCAGTGGATTTCGCCGAGCAGCCGCGCGGCCGCCGGGTCGTCGGCGCGCCGATCGAGCCGCGCCGTAAGAATCGCCGCACCGTCGTCGAGCCGATCCTCGTGCATCGCCACCGCCGCCTCGAGCAGCTCGCGATCGCGCGACGCCGCGTGCACGCCGGAAATGTCCGCGCGCCAGGCGTCCTCGGTGCGGCCCAGCTTGCGCAGTTCCTTGGCGAGCAGGAACCAGCCGTCGGCCGCGCCCGCCTGCTGACGTAGAAGGTCTTCCAACATAGCGACGGCCCGTCGGGAATTGCCCTCCGCGCTTGCGCCCCGTGCGGCGGCCCAGAGCGCGTCGAATCGGTTCGTCGGCGCAGTCCTGCTCGCGTCCAATGTCCCGCCCAACGCGCGCCCCTTTCGTTCGCAATCGCGAGAGATTGCGCTGCTATGCATCATTTGTCGAGCCGATTCAGGGGGTCGTGGCGTTGCAAACATCAGGCTTGACAAGCGATAATTCGCTGGCAGTATCGGATTTCGGACGACTGTACTAAATCTAAGAAATCGCAGAAGTCCGTGGTTTTTTTGCAGAATCGGGCCCTTCGCCGTGCTTGGCGAAGCGACGCGGAGCTTTGCGCTTCGCGGAGCGGGCTTGTTGCGCGCATGCAGCGCCGTTGGCTTCGCATGCGCACAACCGCGAGGTTCTGCAGCATGCGGACTCGGAGACCGAGCCGTTGGTCGGCGGGAGAGGAGGGAGAATTCGAACCACTCGGGGGCTGAATATGAAGATGGATACGGGGTCGCGCGCGAAACACCTGCTCGGGCTGCTCGCAGCATCGACCTTCCTCACCGCGCTGGCGGTACCGGCCGTGGCCGAAGAGAAGCCCGCCGATTCCTCCACGGCCACGGCGACGCCGCCCGATCCGGCCGCCACCGCAGCGGCACCGGCCGGCGCGGAATCGGACGGCGGCATCGGCGAGATCGTCGTGACGGCGACCCGCAAGTCGGAAAGCATCCAGAAGATTCCGATCTCGGTCCAGGCGCTCGGCGCCGAGAAGCTCGAGCAGCGCCAGGTCAAGGGCCTGTCCGACTTCGCCGCCCTGCTTCCTTCGGTCTCCTTCGCCGGCATCGGGCCGGGCCGCAGCACCGCCTATTTCCGCGGCATCGTTCCCGCAGGCGGGACCTATGCGTCGGTGGGCTATTATCTCGACGACATCCCGATCACCGGCACCGGCGTTCCCGATATCCACGTCTATGACCTCGAGCGCATCGAGGCGCTCTCGGGCCCGCAGGGTACCCTGTACGGCGCCGGTTCGCTCGCTGGCACGATCCGCTTCATCACCAACAAGCCCAAGCTCGGCAAATTCTCGTTTGGGTACGAACTCGAAGGCAACAAATACGGCAAGGGCGCGTTCGGCGGCCAGGCCGAGGGCTATGTCAACATCCCGCTGACTGACTCGATCGCGGTGCGCGCAATGGGCTATTACCGCCACGACGGCGGCTATATCGACAACACTCCGAACAACGGCAAGTTCAATACCGGGGCATCCTCGACTCTGACGCTGGGCGACAATAACCCGGCAACGTCCTACACGCTCGACAACTCGGCGATCGCGAAGAAAGACTATAATCCGATCTACGAATACGGCGGGCGCGTTGAACTGCTGTGGGACATCGCGACGGGTTGGGAACTCACACCGCAGATCACTGCCCAGCGCCAGATCGCCTATGGCTATTTCGGCTACGATCCGCGCGTCGGCGATCTCGAAGTTCATGACTATGACCTCACGCGCCAGGACGACAAATGGTACCAGGCTGCGCTGTCCGTCCACGGCCATATCGGCGATTTCGACCTGGTCTCCTCGACCGGCTACTTCCGCCGCAACACCAAACTGCGTAATGACTACACCTACTACACCGTCACCTATGACGGCTTCGGCTCTGGTTACGAGAGCTATCTGCAGTTCTTCGACAAGAGCGGTTGCACGGGATCGGGCGTAACGCTCAAGTGCAACAAGCTGATCAATCCGACCCAGTATTTCCACGGTGACACCAACCGCCGGAAATTCACGCAGGAACTGCGCCTGACGACGCCGAAATCCTGGCCGTTCGACATCACGGTCGGCGGATTCTACCAGTACCAAAAGCAAGAGAACAACACCTACTACGCGATCCACGGCCTGGATCAGATCGTCGGCTATACGGAAGCTGGCGGCGGCGACAGCAATCCGGCCGGTTTCGGCATTCCGGTGGCGCAGGGCGGCACGATGGTGCTGGGTTCGCCAGCGGTCAAACAGGACGGCTTCTACATCGTGGAGTCCGACCAGATCTATCATGACGAGGCGATTTTCGCCGAAGGCCATTATGACATCACGTCAAAACTGAAGCTCACCGGCGGCATTCGCTACTTCTGGACCGACTATCAGACGACCGGGTTTGCGGGCGTCGCCTCCTCCGCGCTCAATGCGCCGTCGATCTACTTGCCGACCAACAGTGTCGGATGTCCGCTGCCGTTGCCCGCGGCGCGTCTGCAATGCCGAAACATCAACCGCCTCGATCCGGAGAGCATCGGCCGGTACAAGGAGCAGGGCGAAACCCACAAGGTGGCGCTGAACTGGCAGTTCACGCCGGACAAAATGGTCTATGCCAACTACTCGACTGGATTCCGGCCGGGCGGCTACAACCGGCCGCTGCGTATCCGCGCGTCGGGCGGGCTGCCCGCGGTCGTGGTGGCCGCCCCCCCGTTCAAGTCCGAAACGCTCACCAACTATGAGGTCGGCTTCAAGACCTCGTGGAGCGGAATCTTCCGTTTCAACGCCGCCATCTACATGGAGAAATGGGAAAACATTCAATACGGCGTAGTCGTCGCCGGCGCGCAAGGCGCCGGCTATACCGGCAATGCGGGCAAGGCCAAGGTGAAGGGCGTCGAATATGATGCCGACCTGCGGCTCGGCAAGGTGACGATCTCCTCCTCCGGCGCGTACAATGACGCCAAGCTGGACGGCGATTTCTGCAACTTCGTCGCCGATCGACCCAACCAGACGATCGCGCAGCTGTCGAGTTGCGCCGTGGGCGTCGATACGAACACCAACCCGCCTACCCCGACAGTCGCCGCGGCAGATGGCACGAGACTGTCGCGCCAGCCGCTGTTCAAGGGCACCACGTCAATTCGCTATGACACCGACTTGGGCGACATGCGCGGCTATGTTCAGGGCGCGGCACTATATCAGACTAGCGCGACGCAGGATCTGAACGTCACTAACAACAACAAGCTGATCTGCGGGCAGATCAAGCCTTTGCCAACTACGCCTTGCACCTCGACCGGCTTCGTCTCGTTCGATTTTTCCGCAGGCATCAGCAAAGGTAACTGGGGCATAGACCTGTTTCTCCAGAATGCCTTCGACAAGCGCGGCACACTCACCACCAACACCTTCTGTTCGATCGATTTCTGCGCCGACTCATCGCGAAACTTCATCATCAAGCCGCAGTTCTTCGGAATTCGGTTCCACCAGAAGTTCGACTAGCGCCTTCTCTCGCAGCTTCCTGCAGACTGAACCCTCCGCGCCAATTGCGCGGAGGGTTCATTTTTTTGAAATCGAAACCCCTTTCTTCGCCTGATGTACTTACCGGGCGAAGGAGAGTTAGGCGGGCAAGCCGTCGAGCGCCTCCGCCCCGAGCAGCTCGGCGCGCACGGCGTGCGACGTGCCACCCTGGGCAAAGACCCTCGCCGCGAAGCCGCACGCCTGCGCAGTCGCGAAGCTGATGCCGTAAAGATTGCGGCGCGGCGGCACGCCAGGGATCGGGCGCGGATAGCCCGAGGCGTACACGACGCCGTGGGCGGCGCGCCAGGTCTCGCGCGGGCAATCCCAATCGAGCCCGACACCCAGCACGCCATCGAGCGCACCGGGCCAGCACGGCTGCCCTTCGGCCTCGCGTGCCGCGACGATCAGCGCGCCCGCACTCTCGGCTTCGGCGACCAGCCTTGCGAACAGCGGGGCATGCGCGGGATTGGCGGTGCCGAGGCTCAGGTTGATCAGTTGCGCGCGCTGGGCAAGGCTCCATTCGATCGCGGCCGCGAGTGCCTGCGCGCTGGTCCGCAGCGCGTCGTGGAACACGCGCACCGGCAGGATGTCTGCCTCGGGCGCCTTCTCCTGGATCGCGGCAGTAACGGCAGTGCCATGGCCCAACTTATCCAGCGGTGCGCCGGGCTCGATGCTGCCGTCGGCGCGGATGATCGCTCCCGGCAGCACTCGATCCGCGGCGATGTGCGGATGGTTGGGGTGTACGCCGCTGTCGATCACGGCGATGCGCACGCGCTCAGACATGGACGGCGAGCTTGCGGTCGAAAGTCTCGACCGTCGCGCGACCCCGCTCGAGCGTGACCAGCATGTCCGCCGCGCGCGCCAGCGCGGGCTTGTGCGTGATCACGACGATCGTCGCGTCGGGCAGCGCCTCGCGCAGCCCCCGTGCGACGCGCGCCTCGGTCTCCGCGTCGAGCGCGGCGGTCGGTTCGTCGAGGATCAGCACGCTCGGGCGGCGCAGCAGCGCACGCGCGAGCGCGACGCGCTGGCGCTCGCCCGCCGACAGCGCCAGCCCACGCTCGCCGACCGGCGTATCCAGCCCTCTGGGCAGGCGTGCGAGCAGGGGCGCCAGTCCCGCGTCGACGGCCGCCTGCTCGATCGCGGCGAGCGGGACGGCGCCCAGCGCGAAGCCGATGTTCGCAGCGAGGCTATCGTTGAACAGATAGGGCGACTGGTCGACGAGCAGCACTTCGCGGCGCAGGTCGGCCAACCGCACCATGCGCAAGTCGACACCGTCGACCGTCACTCGCCCCGCCTGCGGATCCTGGAAGCGCACCATCAGGTCCGCGAGCGTCGACTTGCCCGCCCCGCTCTCGCCGAGGATCGCGCAGAAACTTCCGGCGGGGATGGCGAAATCGATGCCGGCGAGCACCGCATCGCGGTCGTGGCGGAAATGGACGCCCTCGAAGCGGATGGCGTCGTAGAGGTGCTTGAGTGGATATGGTTCGGCGCACTCCGTCACGTCGGCGGGCGTGTCGAACAGCTCGAAGATGCGCGCGAGCGACACCCGCGTCGAAGCGAGCCCGGAGGACAGGCCGAGCAGCGCCTGCACCGGACTGAACACGCGCATATGATAGGCCATGAACGCGACCAGCGCGCCGATGCTGAGATCGCCGGCGACGATCCGCCAGCCGCCGTAGAGCATCACTGCCGAGGTCGATGCCGCGAGGATCGTACCCGGCAACGCGCCGCCGAGGAACGACGCGACTTGCATGCGCAGCATCGACTGGACGAACGCGGCGTTGCGCTGCGAGAAGCGTGCGACTTCGTGCTCCTCCGCGCCGAGCGCCGTGACGACGCGCATCCCCATCACCGTATCGACGAGCAGGCTGCCGAGATCGGCACCGCGCTCGCGCATCTCGCGCGTGAGCGCAGTCACGCGACGCTGCACGCGCAGGAACGCGAACACTGCCCCTGGCACCAGCAACGTACCGACCAGGAACAGCCGCCAATCGAGCCAGACCATCATCGCGACGCAGCCAATCAGGAACAGCACATTGTTCAGCGCCGCGAGCAATGTGTCGCCCGCGGCGCGCTGGACATCGGAGACGTCGCTGTTGATCCGCGACATCAGGTCGCCGAGCCTGAACCCGCCGTAGAAACGCGGACTGAGCGTCTGGAGGTGGCGCAGCAGCGCGACGCGAATATCGAACAGCATCGCCGCCGAAAGCGCGACATGGCAGTAGCTGGCGAGGATATTGACCGCGAATCCGCCGAGCGTGACTGCCACCATTGCCCCGGACACGATCGCGAGCACCTGCAGGTTCCGCTGCAGCAGCGCCCCGTCGATCATCACTTTGGAGAGATATGGCTGCGCGAGCCCGAGAGCGGTGGCGCACAGGCTGATCAGCAGCACCAGGCCCAGGCGCGGCAGATAGGGCCGAACATAGGGCAGCAGCCGGCGATAGCTTCGCCATTCGGCGATGGGCGGCGAAGCGCTCAAGCCGCCTTCTCCCGTGCGATCAGTCGCGTGCCATGGAGCACGAAGCGCGGTTCGGGCAGCAAGGCGAGCCGCGCGGTGCACCAGTCATAGCCGGCGCGGGTCGCCGCCGCCTGTTCCTGCCACCAGGGCGAGGTCCCGCCATTGGCGTAGAAGCCGACCGCGATCTGCAAATGGCGGCGCATCGCGGCGAGCAGCATCGCATGATAATGGCCGAGCAGCGCCGCCGGATCGCCGCCGTCGAGCAGCCCGGTCACGACTGCCGCGGCAAGCACCGCTTCGCGCGCCGCTTGCGCGGTGCCGTCGCCGCAAATCGGATCGAACGCGATCGCCGAGGTGCCGAGCGCGAGCCAGTCGGGGCCCGACAATTGCTCGAGCATGCGGGGGGCGGTCTCGAAGCGCGCGGCTGCGGGTTCGACGGACGCGACTTGGGCGGCGACCAGACAGCTTTCGGCGAGCAAATCGTCCAGCGCGCCGCCCACTCCGAGCAGCCAGGCGGTGTCGCCATGGGGGATCAGGAACAGCCAGCCCGATGGGACGGATTCGACATGGCAGGCGTCGCGGTCGGCGCGTCGGGCGAGCTGGACTTCGGCGGCTTCGGCGGGGCGAGCTCCGAAGCGGTGGATGGGGACGTCGAGGACTGCGGTACCGTGAATGGTAAAGACGGGAGCTTGATCCTCCCCGGAACGGGGAGGATCTTGGAGTGCGGCGGTGAGCATCGCGCCCGTCGCGACCGCGCCGGCATGCGGCACCGCAACTGGCTTACCGCCGCCCCAAGCCACAACGCGCCGCGCTATCCGCGGCAATCCGGCGAGCAAGTGCGGCTGCTCGAACACATCGCGCAACAGTCCCAGCGCGGCCTCGCTCAGCAGAACGACCGGCGCGGGGGGACTGTCCACGCCGGCCGCCGCGCCCGTGAGGGCGACCCCATGCTGCGCCAGCAGATGCGCGCACGTCGCCACGGAGACACCGCCTCCGCACAGTCGCACCGCTGGCGGCGCGTCCAGCATCCTAGGACTTCAGGATCAGCATCCCGGCCATGGTGGCGTCGGCCCCCAAGTCCCAGGTCTTCTCATGTTTGAGCGACTTCGCGTCATAGACTTCGATGTCGTAGCTCGCGCCATAGATGTAGAGCTTCTTGCCGCTGCCCGACATGCCAAAGGTAAAGCGCGAGCGGCAGTGGAACTCGGCCTTGTCGACGAGTTTCGCGCTGGCCATGGCGATATGCCAGATCTCGCAGCGCTTGTTGCCGAGCGTGCCCTGGGTGATGACGGCGTAACCGTCCTTGCCGTCGGGCGTGATCTCGAGCCCGGTCATATCAGTGGGAATCGGGCCCATCGGCGTGAAGCTGAAGGTGCGCCTGGTCAGGTCGAATTTGGCGAGCCCGAACACCTTGTTGTGGACATAGGGGTCGGACGCGTTGAACAGCGAGACAAACTCGTTCGGGTTCTGCAGCGCGCCGACGCCGCCGCTGTAGGTGACATTCTCCATGCCGGTGGTCTCGGGCTTGGCGATGTCGAAGCGCTGCACGACCTTCAAGGTCGCGGTGTCGACGAGCAGGACCTTTTCGCGGAACAGATAGAGCGTCTTGCCGTCGGGCGAGAGCATGAACGTCGGGCGCAGCGCCCGCATCGTATTGTCCTCGTCGTCGATTTCGGCGGTGCGGACGATCTTCTTCTCGGTGAGATCGATCACCGCATAGAGCGGCTTGCTGACCTCATAGCGATCGGGCTTCTTATCGAACCGGATCAGCTGGGTGTAGAAATAGCGCCCGGTCGGATCGGGCACGCCGCCATTGAAGCGATAGCGCACAGTCGGCGTGTTGAGGCTGAACTGGTTGACGATCTTGCGCGTCGCCGCGTCGAGCACGACGACGCCGTTGGTGGTGATCGTCGTGACGTAGATCAGCTTCCTGTCGTTGGAGAAACGCATCGACACCGGCAGCCCGGATTCGAGCTGGATGCGCTGCTTGACCGTGCCGGTCGCCTCGTCGACCGTGAACATCTTGTCGGGATAGGTGCCGAGCAGCAGCGTATCGGCCTGCGCCGCCACTGCCGCGCCCGCCAGCGCGACTGCGCCGAGCATCTTCAGACCCCGAACCGCAAGCTTCGCCATGTGCTTCAATCCTAGAAAATGGGCGGGGAAATCGGGCGCGCCGATCAGGGGAACACGAGATCGAGGTTGCGCCAGTCCTTGGTCGCCGCCGCGCAATTGCTCGCCCAGTCGGGGGAGTAATTGACGTGGTCGGGCACCTGCACCGGCCAGAAGCAGGTGACGTAGCAGTCGTAGATGTCGCGCTCGACCGGCTGGCACAGCCCAGCGGTGCCGCCGCCGGCATCGACTTCCCAGCCCGGCGAGAAGGACAGCGAGCAGCCCATCGGCACGTGCGGCAGTGGCGTCGACTGCTGCAGCGCGACGACGTCCTCGATCGGCGCGATGCTCGCTTCGATCGTCTGGGCCTTTTTGTTGATCGGCTTGAGATGCTTCATTGCAAGCCCTTTCGTGCGGCAAAGCGTTCGAGGAAACCGGGATTGCGCGCGGCGAGCGTGCCGTAGATCTGCAGGCAACGATCGGTCCATTCGCGGATCCAGTCGCAATAGTGCAGATTGGCGTGACCCGTGTCGCCATAGCGGACAAAGGCCTCGTGATGGCAGCCGCCGGCACACAGCGGCCGCGCCCAGCACGACTGGCATTCATACTTGGCCTGGACATGCCCGCGCGACAGGAAGTCCTCGCGCTTGCCCTGGTCGAGCCCGGTCGAGATATGGCCGAGCGTGTGCGTGTCGGCGTCGGTGAAGCGGTGACACGGCGACAAGTCGCCCGACGGGCTCACGCCGAGCAGCCCGAGCCCCGCGCCGCACGGATGCGACTTGTTGGTGCCCTGGATCAGCTCGCCGATCGTCTCGCTGACGTTGGTGAAGCCGTGCATCTGGCCGCGCAGCGCATATTCCTGCCACTCGTCAGCGAGCGCGTGGAAATCGGCGAGCACACCGGTCATCGAATCGCCGTTGAGCGAATAGTCGCGTTCGCCCGACGTGGTGACCGGCGCGAAGCCGACTTCATGAAAGCCGAGATCGTCCTTCAAGTGGCGGTAGATGCGCAGCACGTCGGTGACGCCTTCGGTAAGCGTCACGCGGGCCGTGATCGCACGCGTCTTGTGCCGGGCGATCAGCGCGCGCAGCCGCGGCTCGATCACCGCATAGCTGCCCTTGCCGTTCTTGTAGACGCGGCGCTTGTCCTGAAGCTCGGCCGGCCCGTCCATGCTGACGGTCACGCCGATCGCCTGTTCGGACAGGAAATCGATGATCTCGTCGGTGAGCAAGGTCGCGTTAGTGGTGAGGCTGTAGGTGATCTTGCGGCCTGCCGCTGCGGCCGTCGCATTCGCATAGCCGACAACTTCGCGCAGCAGCTTGAAGTTCATCAGCGTCTCGCCGCCGAAGAAAGTGATGTGCACCGCCTCGCGATTGCCCGAACTCGCGAGCAGAAAGTCGATCGAGGCCTTGGCGGTCTCGATCGTCATATATTTGGGCTTGCCTTGCGGCGTCGCGATCTTGTCGGCGCCGAACTCGTAGCAATAGGTGCATGCGAGATTGCACTGGTTGGTGATGTTGAGCACCAGCGCCTGCAGCGGGTAGTCGGCCGGCGGTGACGCCGGCAGCGGCGCGGCGCGCAACTGCGCGGAATGGATCGCGCGCACCTGCCGCAGCTCGCGCACCAGATCCTCGGCATCGGCGGGCGCGTTGCCCGCCTGCACCAGCGCATCGATCAGATCGCCATGCGCGATCTCGCCGTCGCCGATCAGATCGAGCACCGAGCGCGTCCCCTCGTCGAGCGCGAAGATCGCGCCGGCCGAGACGAGGTAGAAGAAATCGGTGTCCGCGGCCTGGAAGCGGTGCAGCTCCCCGCGGCGATAGCGGTGCTCGAGCATGCTCGTCATTGCTGCGACACCTCCGGCTGATCCCATTTCTTGTACGCGGGTACTGCGACGACGAGATAGGCCTTGCCGATCAGCGGATCGCCGTTGGCGTCCTTCTCGGTCTTGGCCTTGGCGACCACCCAAACGTCGCCGTAATTGTTGCGGTTGTTGCTGCGCGCCGGATTGGGGCCGTCGAGGTTCGGCGTGAACAGCGCGGACTGGCTGAGCGTGCCGACATATTTCGTGTCATCGTCGTAGAAGGTCGTCTGGAACTCCTCGATGCTCCAGCTCGCGTCGACCAGCCCGACCTTCACATCGTCGGCAGTATAGGGCTTGCCGTCGGGACCATTGTCGAAGCCCCAGGCGTCGAACTGGTCATAGCCCTTGGGGAAATGGGCACTGCCGCCGAGGCGGCCGATCGCGGTCTCGGGCGTGACCTTGAGATAATCGATCTTCTTGTAGACCGGCAGACCCGCGGGGAGCACTGCGCTGCCGACGGTGACGTCGTGCACGCCGACCTTGGCATCGGCCGCGGCATCGACCGTGACGACGATTTCGCCGGGCGCTGCCGACACCAGCTTGGTCACGCTTAGCCCGGCACCGAGATCGATATCGGTAGACTTGACCGTGGTCGGCAGTGCGTCGCCATAGATGTGCAGTTCGGCGTCCTTCGCCCCCGCCTTCACCGACGTGGGGTAGACGCCGGCGATCGTCGGGCTGCCATCGGCGCGCGTGAGCTTCACGTCCCAGCCGAATTCCTCATAGTCGCCCCAGAACCAGCGCCCCTGCGCGGTCCTGCGGTCGGGCGAGAACCACAAGGTTTCGCGGGTCGGATTGTCGAGCGAGGTCGGCGACGCGGCCTTGCCCGCGGGCGCCGAGCGGCCGCGCCAGCTATAGCCGGCATAGACGATGCCGAGGCCGGTGCGCGTCATCGCCTCGCCGCCGCTGAGCGGGTGCATCGAGATCGCGGTCGAGAATTCGTCGTCGGCCGCACCCGGCGCAACGGTCATCGTGCCGAGATAATAGCCCTTGCCGGCGACGAACGCACTGACCAGCCATTTGCCGGCGAGCTTGGGCGCCTGCATCCGCGCGCTCCACTGCGTCCATTCGGGCGTCGAGAGCGGCGCGACCTTGCGCATATAGTCGAGCGCGATAGCGCCCTGGGTGATCGGCGGCTTGCCGGGCGGCTGCGCAATCGGCGTCGGCTGGCCGAACACCTTGCCGGGTTCGTCGACCGCCGGGCGGCGATATTGCGCATCGGCCTGCGCATAGAGCGCAACGTGGAAGTCCTGGAGCAGCTTCCATTCCTTCGCCGAGCGCCGCCACGACAAGGGCTGGCCGAAGGCATGGCAGGCAGCGCAGGCGCCGCGCACCGACTCGCTGGGGATGCTGGTCTCGTCGACGATGCGATGCTCGGGCATGTACATCACCGGCTTGGCTTCCTCGGGCGCCAGCCCGTGGCTGGTGCCGAGATAGCGCACGACCTTGCGCGACTCCTCGGGCGTGATCTGCAGCCCGTTCAATTTGACCATGCGCTTGATCGCCTGTGCCCAGGCCTCGGGCGTAGTGCGCAGCCAGGAGATGCGCGAGAGGTTCCCCTTGGCGTCGGGCGTGTGGCACGTGCCGCACTTGGCCTTGGTCAGCGCGTCGGTGACGGGAATGCCTTCCTCGGTCTCGGCCGGATCGGACATGCTCGCCTGCCCGACCACGGCAGTCGCGGTGCACAGCCCAGCGATTATCAGCGCTAGCCCGGACAGCCCGGCGAGGCGCTTGCCGCGGCGAAGAAGCGATTCGGTGTTCGGCGTTCCAATGTTCGGCAGGGCCATGCGCGCCAGATCCCCCGTTTCGAACGGCCCGCTCTGTGATTCGAGCGTGGCCGACGCGCGAAGATTGGACACATGTCCAGAATTGGTCAACCGCTTTTGTTGCGGTGCGTTAGAAAATGCTGCGAAGGCGAATTTCAGGCGCTAAGGCAGACGGGGAATCCAACGAAGTTGACGATGTTGACGGCTGCCTTGCGGTCGGAGCTCCTTTCCCGCGGCCGTCTTTTCCGACGTGCTGACGCGTCGCAGCGGCGCGCAAACCCGTGCGCGATCAGCTGCGATGTTCTTGATATGTTCCACCCACTTGGCTTGGCGCGGATCATCCTACAAAGCAAGCCGAGACCGGGTTTCGATTGCAGGCGAGCGCCTCGATTGCCGGTAACAATCTGGTTCGTCGCCTTCAGGGCGCATGTTTCGCCGCCACGAGGGAATCCCAGGTCTTCCAGTCGATAGACCGCCCGGGATAGGCGACTTTTGCAAACGGCCAGGCTTTTCGCATCCAGCCGCTCACCCATTGGTACAGCTTGGCGTCGAACCCGGCGTCATATTCGGCCTTGGTCACCCACATCCGGACCACCGCGTCATACGGTCCAACAGCCTTAGGCGAGACATAGACGCTGCCAAGCTCGCGTCGCCCACCCGGCGTGAGCACCGCATAGGCAAACGACTGGCGGTTCCTGAATCGATCGCGTTCGGTCTCCATGTCGCGCATGGCATCGGCATGCGAGATGTCCTTGTGAGGCCAATCGGTGCTACGCGTGAAGGTCCGCTGCAAATGCTCGATCGACGACATATACGCTTTGAAATCGATGTCGACGAGATCCGGACCTAGCGGCACGAGCTTGAAATCCGTTGTTTCGACCAGTGTCGGAACCGCGAAGTTCGCCGGTAGCGACGAGGACGCCTGCCCGGCTCCCGCGGCGGCCGCAGTGCACAGACCGAGGACGATCAGCGCGAGCCCGAACAGCCCCGCGAGGCGCTTGCCCCTGCGAAGACGCGATTCGGTGTTCGGCGTTCCAATGTTCGGCAGGTCCATGTGCGCCAGATCCCCGTTTCGAGCGGCCCGCGCAGCGATTCGAGCGTGGCCGACGCGCGAAGATCGGACATATGTCCGGAATTGGTCAACCGCTCCTGTTGCGGTGTGTGATAGATTGCTGCGAATTCGCGCGCAGAAACGGGCCGCGCCCGGGTTTGCAGAACTACGACCCACGCATATCGTGGTTGCAGGCCGACGGCGACGTGTGTTATATACATAACACACATATACCGGAGGGGAACCCTGCAGCAATGACGATCACGAAGATCTTGCCCCGACCGCGCGCGCCGCTGATCGGGCTGGCGCTGGCGTCGCTGCCCACGCTGGCACAGACCCCCGCAGCCACGCCGACGCCCGCGGCGACCGCGATTCGACCTGCCGCCCCGCAGCCGGCCGCACTCAAGCCACGGCTCGATGCCTTGCTGGCGGCGAGCTATCCTGCCGATGGTCCCGGCGCGACGATGGTCGTGATGCGCGGCGGGAAGATCCTCTATTCCGGCGCGCGCGGGCTGGCCGATCTCGCGGCGAAGAAGCCGCTCACCCCCGCCAGCGTGATCCGCATGGGGTCGCTCACCAAGCAGTTCACCGCGGCGATCGTGCTACAGCTCGTCAACGAGAAGAAGCTGTCGCTCGACGATCGGCTCGACAAGTTCCTGCCCGGCTATCCCACGCCCGGCGGCGCGGCGACGGTGCGGCAGCTGCTCAACCACACGTCGGGCATCCAGTCGTACACGTCGATTCCGGGCTGGATGGTCGCGGCGAACACCGGCCGCGCCTTCACCACCGCGCAGCTGATCGCCGAGTTTCGCGACAAGCCGGCCGAGTTCCAGCCGGGTGCGCGCTGGAACTACGACGATTCGGGCTATGTGCTGCTCGGCGCGATCATCGAGCGCGTGACCGGTCAGCCCTGGTATCGCGTGCTCGAGGCGCGAGTCACGCGGCCGCTGGGTTTAAAGTCGATCCGCTATGGCAATCCGCCGGCGGGCGCGGACTGGGCGCTGCCCTATAGCCGCGGGCCAAGCGGCGTGGCCCCGGCGCAGGCCGTCGACATGAGCGTGCCGCATGCCGCGGGCGCGCTGGTCGGTTCGGCCGGCGACATGGCGCGCTGGGCGGAGGCGCTGCACCATGGCAAGGTCGTGCCGCCCGCGCTCTATGCGCTGATGACTGCGCCGACCAAACTGCCCGACGGGAGCAGCGTGCCCTATGGCTTCGGGCTCGGCTTCGGCAAGCTGCGCGGGCTGGCGACGATCGAGCATGGGGGCGGGATCTTCGGCGGATCGACCGACACGCTCTATGCACCTGCTCAGGATCTGTTCGTCGCGGTGTTCTCCAACACCGACGCCCCCGCGACGATCCCCGGCCAAGTGATGCGGCGCGCGGCGGCGATCGCGCTGGGCAATCCCTTTGTCGAGCTGGCGCGGCAGCCGCTCGACCTGGCTGCGCTCCAGCCGCTGCTCGGCGTGTATGCGCGCGAAGGGACGCCCGGCGAAGCGGCGAGACTCTATGCCAAGGACGGCAAGCTGTGGTTCTGGCCCAAGGGCATGCCGCCGGCCGAGCTCCATGCGGCCGGCGACGGCCGCTTCGGGCAGGCGAACGGCGCGCTGACCTGGATCGAGGCAAGCAGCGCGGGAATCCGCGTCCATGCCAATGGCGAGGAGCCCGACGGGAGGCTCATGCGCACCGGCCCGGTGCCACCCGAGGCGCCGGTGGTAGCAGTGCCGCGCGCGACGCTGGAGGGTTATGTCGGCAAGTACAAGCTGGCGGTCGGCGTGAACGCAGCGATCGCGTTCGGCGCGGGCGACACGCTGACGATCCAGCTCGACGGCCAGCCGGCCTTTCCGATGGAGGCGACCGCAACGACCAGATTTCGCGTGAGTGAAGTGGGCGCGGAGATGGATCTGGATGGCAAGACGCTGGTGATCCACCAAGGGGGACGGGATATCAGCGGGGCGCGAGTGGAGTGAAGGGTCGGCGGACGGGTCCCGTCCACTTGTGGCGCCGATCTGGGCGTCACGCGGCCTGGCCATCTCACTAGATCCGCCGAGGAAATCCTCGCTGCCGTCGAACGCTTCTGCCAAAAGGCAGATTACGCCTTGTGCCACGAACGCAAGATTCGGGCATCCGCGTGCAGCGAGAGGGTGCGGCATGAAGATGTTCGGGTGCGCGCTGGCGATCTTGTTCTCAACCGCGGCATTGGCGGGGCCAATCGGCCAGTTCGTCGATCACGGAGACATCGGCCAGCCCGCTTCCCCGGGTACGACCGCCTATGACCCAGGCAGCGGCATTTATCGGATCACCGGCTTTGGCCGTAACATGTGGGCCGAGCACGACGACTTTCATTATGCGTGGAAGCGCATGTCGGGCGACGTGATCGCCGACACACAGCTGGACTTCGCGACTCCGCCCCCGGCCCCCGGCGCGGCCGGTTTCCTGCACCGCAAGGGCGGCATCGTGCTGCGCCAGGATCTCGATCCCGACTCCGCCTGTGTCGATGCCCTGCGCATGGGCAATCAGCAGATGTCGCTGCAATATCGCGAGACCAAGGGCGGGCCAACGCGGCTGATCTGGATCAACACGCCGCGGCAGGGCGCGGTCCGGCTGGTGAAGATCGGCGACTATGCCATGCTATCGACGCTCGGCGCCGACGGAAAGCTCCATCCGGCGGGGGGCTCGTTCAAGCTGCGGATCACCGGCTCTTATTATATCGGCCTCGGCGTGTGCCCGCACGACGACAAGGCGGCGGAGACGATGGTGTTCCGCAATGTCCATATCGCCGCCCTGCCCCGCGGCGCGCGCAGGCCTGGCGGCCAAACGCTGCAGACGATCAACATCGGCACGGTCGCCGAACAGACAGCAATCTACCACAGCAGTGCGCCGATCACGGCGACGGCCTGGTCGCCCGACAGCCGCTGGGTCTATTTCAACAGCGGCGGCGCGGTACGGCGCGCGGTCGCCTGGGATAGCGCGACGGTCGAAGCGTCGGGAGGATCGGAACGGCTGGCGCCCCCGTCGGAAAGCCAGCCGCGGGCAAACGTGGCGAAGCTCGGGCTGAGCCCCCGCCTTTCGCCAGATGGTAAGTGGGTTGCCTATCTTACCGGCGCTGGCGGGCGCGCGCCGTCGGCGGACCAGGACGTGGTGCTGCGCATTGCGCCGGTCGTCGATGGCATGCCCGCCGTGGATAAAGCGACGATGCTGGTCAAGCTGTGGGGCAATGCGGCTTCCTTGCCGCCATCGGCCTGGTCGCCGGATGGGAAGACATTGGCGTTCGTGTCGCACGACTGAGGTGTTCGGATCGGATTGGCGCTCCGTGCTTCGAGGACGCTCGCATTCAGTGCGGGATCGCGACGCGATCCTTGGGAGTATCGCGGCTCGACGATGGCGGTGGATGAGGAGCGAACGTCACGGCGCGCGCAGGAAGCGCGCGATCTCTCGATATAGCCGCTCGCGCTCCGGTCCGAGAAAGATGAATTGCGCGTGCGCCGATCCTTGGAGCACGACGAGCGCCTTGGGCTCCGGGGCGGATTCGAAACGACGGCGAATGCCTTCGAGCCGCTTCTGGCCGGCGCCATCTTTGTCGTCAGCAGCAACGATGAACAATTTGCGGCCGGTCAGCTGCTCCGAGCCCTGAAAGCCGCCGTCGGCGAGCAGTACAAGTCGATCTATCTCACCAGGTGCCATGAGGGCAGCTTCGGCCGCAGACGAGCCGCCGAAACTCGCCCCGACGACGAACACCTGTCTTGCGCCTTCAGCCCTCATCCTGCGGACCGCCGCAAGGATCTCGTAGCGCAACTGATCGCTGTCCTGATGCTCGACGGGAGACCTGCCCAGGCCTCGGAAATCGAGCGCCAGCACCCGGAAGCCCGAGCGCGCCAATTGCTTCGCCTGAATATCCCAGGTCTCGCCGACGCCATGGGCGCCAGGGACGAGAACGATCGCCTTGTCCCCGTGGCCATAGGAAGCGGCGCTGACCGCAATGCCGTCGTTTGCCGGAAAAGTCATGTAGGTGGGCGCCGCACCGCGAGATGCGCAACCACTCAAGAGCAGTGCCAAGGCAAATCCACAAAGGGTGCGACTCGCCTTCATTTGCCAAGGGTATCTCAAATGATCTCGCGATTGGATCCGTGCATCCTGTCGGCCGTGATCGCGTCGGAGAATGCGAGCCATTCCCGATAGACCCCCGCGACAGCCCGGCGGAGCCTGCTGGGGCTAGGTCCGATTGATCGACACGCCGCCATCGACCAGAACCGCGGAGCCCGTGATGAAGCTCGACGCGTCGGACACGAGATGGAGCGCCGCTCGGGCGATCTCCTCGGGTCGCGCCATACGCTTGAGCGCGTGCAGGCCCTCGATGAAGCCACGAGTGCCCTCGGGCGCGCCAGGCAGGTTGGCGTGATTGGACGGAGTGTCGGTGCCACCCGGAAGGATTGCGTTCGCCCGGATACCGTTGGCGCCGAATTCGACCGCCAGCGTTTGCACCAGGCCGACGATCCCTGCCTTGGCGGCCGCATAGGCGCCCGTTCCGGGAAACCCTGCCGTGTTGCCGACAAAGCTCGACGTGAACAAAAGTGAGCCCCCGCCGCGCGCGATCATTGCCGGGACCTGATATTTCGCGCCGAGGAAGGCGCTGGTCAGATTGGTGTCGATCGTGTCTTGCCACGCCTCGATCGACAACTCCGGTACCGGGCCCATCTCTCCGCTCGCACCCGCGTTGTTGTACGCGATGTCGAGTCCGCCGAACCGGCTCACTGCCGTGTCGACGAGCGCCTTGGCATGGGCCTCGTCTCGCACGTCGCCCGCGACGGCGATTGCTTGTCCGCCTGCCTGCTCGATCTCGCCGACGAGCGCATCAAGCTCGGCCTGGCGGCGTGCGGTGACGACGACCTTGGCGCCTTCTGCGGCGAAAAGCTTCGCGGCCGCCCGACCGATGCCGGAACTCGCTCCGGTGACGACGGCTGCCTTGTCCTTGAGTAGATTCATGATCTGGCTCCTTGGCGATCCGTTTCGCCCGGAGGGATGCCACTGCGGCGCGTTGAACGCGCTCCGCTTCTTGCCTTCAAACACTCGTGGCGAACTGGGCAGCGCGACGCACCGTCCACCATGCCGCGCAGCGGACGGTCAGGCCCTCATCAATGCGCCCGTTTCAGCATGCCGTGCATGCCGATCCAGCGCGTGAAGGCATCGAACCATCCGGTGCTGGTGGTTGGCTTTTGATACATGCCGAAGCCGTGCCCACCCTGTTCGTACAAATGGAACTCGGTTGGACGCTTCGCGGCCCGCCAGCTGTCGATCAGCCCGTAACCGCCATTGCCGAACAAAGGATCGTCGGCGGCGAGCGCGACGAACAGCGGCGGCGCATCCGCCGGGACCGTTACCGGCGCCAGAGATCCATAGATGATGCCGATAAAGGCGGGCTTTGCGTCCCCTCCCGCGAGAGTGGTCGCCATGGTCAGCCCGGCGCCCGCGGAAAAGCCGACCATGCCGATGCGATCGGGATCGACTCGCCATTCGGCCGCGCGGCGACGGATGAGCGCGAAGGCGGCGCGCGCATCGGCAATCTGAGGCGCAAGATCGGGCACTGCGCCCGGCCGTCCGGCCCCGGCAAACATCTCCCGCATCGAGCGCTCGAAGCCGGGGATATCGGCGGGTGTCTGGACGAGCCGATATTTGAGCACGAAGGCGGCCACGCCCTTCGCGGCCAATGCCTTCGCGACGTCCCAGCCTTCATTTTCCATCGACAGGGTTCGGAAACCGCCGCCGGGCGCGACGATCACCGCGGCGCCGGTTGCCTTGGCCGGGTCCGGCAGGAAGCGCGTCAGCGTGGCGACCGTGACATTGCGCGCGAACTTGCTGCCATATTGGCTGTGCCAGGATTCGGGAATGGTGGCGCCAGGCAGCGCGCCCGTTCCAAGCTCGATCGTGTTCGGCTGGGCCGGAATCGCGATCGGCGTCATCTTGTCGTTCTGCGCCTGGGCCGGCGCGGCCAGCGCACCGGCGATCAGGAAGCTCGCTGCCGCCAATCCCGCTCGAATTCGCTTGCGCAACCGCGCGGGTGCGGTGGTGATTGCCTCTCTCATGCTTTCCTCGCCCAAGGCTACGCAGCCGCCATTCATTTCGTCAGCGCAGCTTATGGCGCGACATCACCGGCATCAAGGAATTTGTCTGAGTAATTAAGCCAATGCACTGCGTCGTTCGTGCACCGATCGGGCATTCGACCGAGCCGCGCGGATCAAGCGTGCGCCTTGCCCTTATCCCTCAAAATACATCCAGGTCGTTCGCGATCGCAATTGGCCCGCGATAGAATTTGCCGATCCTCGCCTCATACTCCAGCAGGTCGCCCGCGCTTGCGCCGTTCGCCACCAGGTGCGTCACCACCAGCGCGCGGACGCGTGCGTGCGCCGCGATCTCGCCGACCTGCTCGGGCGTGATATGGTGCTCGCGCAAGTGGCGCGGCATGTCCTGGCCGGTGACGTTGCCGGCGAGGCGCGTGCGCTGCGCGGGCGTGAGGATCCGGTCGAGATCGATCATTTCGGAGACGAGCAGATCGGCCCCCGCTGCCAGCGCCTCGACCGCCGGACTCGGCCCGGTATCGCCGGTGAAGGCGATCGAACGCCCGGGTGCGTCGAAGCGGAACGAGAGCGATTTGTAGCGCCGGTCGAGCTCGCTGCCCGGTGCGAAACTGTAATGCGAATTCTGCCGCGCGGTGACCTTGATCGGACCCGCCTGTACACTGCTGCCGTCGACCAGCTCGACCACCTGCACGCCCGCCCCGGGCTCGGCGAATGGCTTGTCGGGATAGCCATAGGCGGCACGCGCACTCGGGATGATCGCCGCGATCAACCCATCGACCAGCGCCCTGGTGCCTGGCGGGCCATAGATGGTGAGGACGCCGGCGGTGCCCAGCTGGTTGCGCAGTCCGAGCAGCGCCGAGAGACCGCCGATGTGATCGAAATGGAGATGGCTCAAGAACAGGGCCTTGACCTGCGGGAGCGCGATGCCGGCCTTGGCCAGTTGCTGGCAGGCGCCGTCGCCGACATCGACCAAATAGGCGTCCGCGCCGATGAGGATCGCATTGGCCGGCTCGGCGCGCGCTGCGTTGGAAACGGGTCCGCCGTTGGTGCCGAGCGTCACGAACCGCACGACGGGCGGCGGCGGAGGCGCGCTCTGGGCGCCTACGTCACTCGCGCCCGGTGTTGAACCGATCAGCGTCGCGCAAGCGAGCGCGAGCATGCTGATGAGGAAGCGTGTCTGCACTGCGAGCCCCTCCTGTCGGTCGCGCCGGCGCGGATCGCGTCGCACGCCATTGGCGGCCGATGTTGCGCGCGTAACCGCCTCCGGTGCAAGGGCCGGTTCGCGGCAGCGCAAGCGCCCAGAATGCCGCGCGACAAGCCTTATTTGCGGCGGGGAGCGTCGTCCTTCACGACGATCTTGTCCGCGTCCTGCGCCGTGAACATGACGCTGAAGCTTTGCACCGACGCCACCGGCTTGCCGTTTTCATCGAGCGCCGGCGCAAAATGCAGCTGCTTGAGCGCGGTGCTGCAGAGCGCCCTGTCGAGCGGGCCGACCGGTCCCTTTACGATGTTGTCGCACGTCAGCGCGTTCCCACCCGCGTCGACCGCCACCGCCGCCTCGCGCAGGTCATAGGCGGCCGCGCCCTCCGGCATATGGGCGACCGCGAGCACCACGTCGGCGTTCGCCGGATAGTCGAACTTCTCGCGCGGGTTTACGAACATGTTGGTCGCGGCAACCGTGCCATAGGTCGGCTGGCCCGACCGGTCGACGGCGGGTTTGTATTTCGACGCCATGAATGCGTCGCACGACGCTTTGTCGAAGGCCGGATCGCCGCTCTCCTGGAGCAATTCGCACCGCAGCGTCTTCCCCGTCGGGGACAGAGTGATTTTGGCGCGCATGAACCGCCCCGGGGCGCTCTTGCGCATGTCGCGCGAAACGTCGGCGGGCCGCGCACTCGTTACTACTGCGACTTTTGCGGCGGGTTGCGCCACCTCGGCGACTGGCAGTGCGAGGAACATGGTCCGATTCCTATACTATAGGATCGGTCTAACCTAAGGGCGTTCGGAAACCAAGTCTGTCACGAGTGCGGCGGCCGGAAAGTGGCCCTCGCTGACGGCGCCCGGTCCGGTCAGTGCACACCGGTCGAGCCGCGGGCCAGCAGCGTATAGTCCGCGTGGACGGTAGGCATCGGCTCGTCAGCTGTGGCCTGATTGAACCGCGTCGCCAGGAGTTCGACGGCCTTTTGCGTCATTTCCACAATCGGCTGCCGAATGGTGGTGATCTGCGGCCAGACCTTGCGCGAGATCGGGCTGTCGTCGAAGCCGGCGATCGACAGCTGCTCGGGCACGCGCAGGTTGCGGCGATGGGCGACCGACATGACGGCGGCGGCAGTGTCGTCGTTGCTGGCGAAGATCGCGCTTGGCGGTTGCGGCAGGTCGAGCAGCGCCTCGGTCGCGCCGAGCCCGGTGTCGAACGTCAGGTCGCCGTCGGCGACGAGCGCGGGATCCAGCGCGATCCCGCTCTGCTCCAGCGCCCGAACATAGCCGGCGTAGCGAGTCCTGCTGACGATATGGTTCTGCGCCGCGCGGATGAAGCCGATTCGCCGATGCCCAAGCGTGATCAGATGGTTCGTCATGTCGAACGACGCCTGCAGATCATCGACGCGTACCGACGTCATGTCGGGCAGGTCACTGCCAGGGCATAGGGCGACGAGCGGTACGTCGAGTTCGCGCGCGAGCGGGGTTCCGCTCACGGTCTCGCAGTGAGGCGCGGGAAGCAGCAATGCGTTCGCCCCATCCTCCTCGATCAATCCCTCGAGCGCCGCGGCGACCGAATCGAGTTCGACGCTCGGCACGCGGCGCAGCAATATCTGCGCGTCGCAGCGCGCCGCCGCATCGAGCGCGCCGACGAGCAATGCACTGACGAACGCGCTGTCGGGGCTGCTGTAGAGCAAGCCGATCCGCATCGTCGACGCGCTCGCCAAGGCCCTGGCCGCTGCGTTGGGCTTGTAGTTGAGCGCTGCGATCGCGCACAGCACCGCCTCGCGCGTCTCCGGCCGGACCTTGCGGCCGTTGATCACGTTGGACACCGACATGGGCGAGACGCCGGCGCGCGCGGCGACGGCGTGCATCGTCACCGCATTGCTCGACTTGCGCGACTTGTCCTTGCCGATCACCGCATCCCCTGTCCCCACCTAGCAAACATATCCCGTCCGCGCATGCAACATGTAGCGCTACATTTTCCGATTGACATGCAGCGCGTCGCGCTGAATGTAGCGCTACATGTCGGCATAGAGCCGCAAAAAAGGGATGGCAGCGAGCCGATGCGCATCCTGAACATGGCCCGTCTCCTCGCCGGGCCCTCGAGAAGGGGATGTGAGCAATGACCATCTTTCGCAGCTTCTATTTTCGCTCGGCCGCTGCGAGCGCGCTAATGACGGCAATGGCGGTGAACTCGGCGACCGCGCAGGCGCAGTCCGCAACCGATCAGGCCGCGCCGCCGGCGGCCGGTGCAGCGGCGCAACCCGAAGCGGATCAGATCCTTCCCGGCGAAATCGTCGTGACCGCGCAAAAGCGCACCGAGCGCCTGCAGGACGTGCCACTGGCAGTCACTGCAGTGAGCGGCGAGATGCTGGCATCGCGACAGATCAACGACACGACCGCGCTGACCAAGGCAGTGCCGTCGCTCACCTTCCAGCAAGGCAACCATCCCGCGAATACGACCTTCCGCGTGCGCGGCGTCGGCACCGCGCTGTTCGGGCAAGGCATAGAATCGTCGGTGGCAGTGGTGGTGGACGGCGTGCCGCTGGTGCGAGCGGCGCAGTCGCTATCGGATATCGCCGATGTCGAGCGGATCGAAGTGCTGCGCGGGCCGCAGGGCACGCTGTTCGGCAAAAATGCCAGCGCGGGCCTGCTCAACATCGTCACCGCACGGCCTTCGCGCAAATTCGAGGCGGCAGGAGACGTGACGATCGCCGAGCATGACGAATATCGTGCCAAGGCGACGATTTCGGGGCCGCTCACGGACCGGCTGCACGCGCGTATCTCGGGCTACTACAACGACGTGCAGGGGCCGGCATACAATGTGACGCTCAAGCGGCACGTCAATGGCCAGGACGGCTGGGGCATTCGCGGCAAGCTCGACTGGGATGCGACGCCCGACCTCCGGATGCTCCTCAGCGGCGAATATCGCGAGAATCATTCGAGCTGCTGTACCTATTCGTCGATCGCCATCGCCAATCCGGTCATCGCGAAGCTCGAGGCGCCGGTCGTCGCCTCACCGACCAACCGGCTGGTGTCGGAGGATACGCCGAACCGCGCCAACAGCCACCAGACGACGGTGTCGCTGCAGACCGACTGGACTCTGGGCGCCGCGACGGTGACGGCGATCAGCGCCTATCAGGACTATCATCTGAGCGTGAACCAGCCGGTCGACCGCATCAATTCGAACCCCGTGCTCTATGTCGGTCCGTCGGCCTATGCGTCGTGGAACTATAACGAGGGGCTGCTCGATCTCGACCAGATCTCACAGGAACTGCGGATCGCATCGAACGGCAACCGCGACCTGACCTATGTCGCCGGCGTGTTCTACAGCCATGGCGACATCAAGCGGCCCTATGCCCGCCGTCGCGCAGTGTGCGCCACGGGCACGGTCGGCCAGCCCTGCGCCGCGCCGACCTATCAATCCTCGTCGAGCTTCGCCGAGTTGAAGACCGACAATATCGCGGCATTCGGCCAGGTCGAATATCGCATCGTCGGCGGGCTGAAGGCGATCGGCGGCCTCCGCGTCCAATATGAGAAAGGCACCAATAGCGGCCGCCAGCTGGGCGTGACCTCAGCGGGGGATACGCTGCTGCCCGGCGTGGTCGCAGGTTCGATCGGGACGCTCGAGGACCATGACACGGCCGTGACCGGTAAGGGCGGCCTGCAATATGAATTCAGCCGCAGCCTGCAGGCCTATGCGACCTATACGCGCGGCTACAAGGGCATCGGCTACAATATGGAGGCGGGCACCGATTTCGCGCGCCAGACCGATCTCCAGCCCGAAAACGTCAACGCCTATGAAGTGGGCCTGAAGGGCCGGACGCGTGACGGCCTGTTGAGCTTCGCGCTCGCCGTCTATCGCGCCGATTATACCAATTTGCAGGTGCAGGCGAACCGCAGCGATCCGATCTCGGGAGTGGTGTCGTTCATCCCCACCAATGCGGGCAAGTCGCGCAGCCAGGGCGTCGAACTGGAGACGACACTACATCCGTTCGCCAAGCTCGATATCCAGGCATCGGTCGCCTATACCGATGCCACCGTCAGCATCGACGGGCTCAATTGCCCGCTCGAATTCCAGGCCGGCGCGCCGACGCTGACGAGCGGCTTCCCGCAGAACAGCTGCTATCGAGCGAGTTCCACGGTCAACGGCGTGACTACGGTATCGGCACCGCGGCAGGATCTGCACAATGCGCCGCTGCCGGTTTCGCCCAAATGGCGCATCAACGTCGCTCCGCGCTACGACTTCGAGCTGGGCGGCACGGCGGGCGGCTTCGTGCAGGTCGCGGCGAGCTATCAGAGCAAGCAGCAATTCGCGATCGAACAGGATCCGTTGCTCGTCCAGAAGGCCTATGCGCTGGTCGACCTGAGCGTCGGTGCCTATACGAGCGACCGTCGCTACAGCCTGACATTGTTCGTCAAGAACCTGTTCGATCAGAATTATTATTCGACGATGGCGCACAATTCGCTGCTCGCGACGGCGGCGAACCCCAACGACGTCATCGCCACGTTCAACAAGGATGCCGACCGCTATTTCGGCGCCACGCTGGGCGTGCGTTTCTGATAGGTCCAGGCAACCTGCGACGATTTTCGAAGGAGATCGGAATGGATCGGCGCCAGCTTCTCGCCTCGGCCGCCAGCTTGCTGGCGGGGAGCGCCGTCGCAACCGCGGTGCGCGCGCGCCCGCCCAGGCGCCCGACCAATTTCATCATCATCTTGTGCGACGACCTGGGCTATGGCGATGTCGAGCCGACCGGCGGCCGGCAGATTTCGACGCCCAACCTCAACCGCCTCGCCGCGGAGGGCACGACCTTCACCGACTATTATGCGCCGGCGAACGTCTGCACGCCGTCGCGCGCGGGGATGCTCACCGGCCGCTATCCGGTGCGCACCGGGCTTGGCTACCAGGTCATCATGCAGAAGGACACGCGCGCGCTTCCGCACTCCGAAGTGACGATCGCGCAGGCGCTCAAGCCGGCCGGCTATGCCTCGGGCCTGTTCGGCAAATGGCATCTGGGGCACCTCGGGCCGAACTGGTATCCGACGGCATATGGCTTCGACCGGTTCGTCGGGATTCCCTATAGCCACGACATGGCCCCGCTATCGCTGTTCACGATCGACGGGGCGGGCCCCGCCAAGGAAGAGGCGCCCGACCTTCCGCAGCTGCAGGAACGCTTCTATGCCGAGGCCGAGCGCTTCATCGAGGCCAATGTCGCGCGTCCCTTCTTCGTCGAGCTGGCACTCAGCGCGCCGCATCTGCCGGAAAATCCCGCCGCCGGCTTCAAGGGGCGCGCGCGCGTCGGCGCCTATGGCGACGTCGTCGGGGAAATCGACGACATCGTCGGACGCCTGCTCGCCAAGCTCAAGGCGCTCAAGCTCGACCAGGATACGCTCATCCTGTTCACTTCCGACAACGGCCCGTGGTTCGAAGGATCGACGGGCGGGCTGCGCCAGCGCAAGGCCGGCGGAGGCTATGACGGCGGCTATCGCGTGCCGCTGATCGCCTGGGCGCCCGGGCTGGTGCCGGCCGGACGCCGCAGCGATGCGATTGCAATGGGCATCGATTTCCTGCCCACGCTGTGCACGCTGGCGGGCGTGCCGCAGCCGCCGGTCGAACTCGACGGGCGCGATATCGCGCCGCTGCTGACCGGCCGCACCAGCCAATCACCGCACGACCAGCTCGTGCTGTTCGACAATGAGGACGTGATCGGGATCCGCACCCAGCGCTGGAAATATATTCCCGCCGACTATTATCGCACGCACCTGATCGCGACCGATCCGAAATACCCTCAGCTCTATGACATCGCGGCCGATCCGAGCGAGAGCTACAGCCTCGCCGATCGCCATCCCGACGTGCTGGAGGACATGCGTGCGCGTTTCGCGGCGGCGAAGAAGCGCTTCGCGCCGTTCAAGAAAGGCGTGCCCGAGGTGTTCCGCAACTTCGACGCGCCGGGCCAGGTGCGGCAGGACTGATGCAGCAGGAACAGGGCAGCCCCGCGGCCTGGCCGCCGCTTCGTACGGCCTGGTCCGTTGCCATCATATTGATGCTGGCAAACACGCTGGCGTTCGTCGATCGCCAGGCGCTGGCGCTGCTTGTCCAGCCGATCAAGCAGGACCTGCACGTCTCCGACACGGCGATGAGCCTGCTTTATGGTCTCAGCTTCACGCTATTCTACGTGGCAGTGGGCATCCCGGTCGCGCGGCTGGCCGACCGCTCGAACCGGCGCAACATCGTCGCGCTGTCGGTGTTCGTGTGGAGCTTTGCGACCGCGGGGTGCGGCATGGTGCGCAGCTTCGGTGCGCTGTTCGTGACTCGTGTCTGCGTCGGCGCCGGCGAAGCCGGATTCAGCCCCTCGGCCTATTCGATCCTCGCCGATTATTTCCCGCGCGAGCGGCTTGCTGCGGCGATGGGCGTCTATCAGATGGGCACCTATGTCGGCGGCGCGCTGGCCCTGCTGATCGGCGGCCTGATCGCCGGCGTGCTGCCGCCTTCCAGCGTCGTCGCGATGCCGCTGATCGGCGCGATCAAGGGCTGGCAAGTCGTGTTCCTGGCGTTGGGGATTCCGGGCCTGATCCTCACGCTGGTGATACTGAGCGTGCAGGAACCGATCCGGCGCGGTCCGGGGGCGAGCGCCGGCGCAGTGCCGCTGTCGAGCTTTTTCGCGCATGTCGGTTCGCACCGCGCCGCCTATCTCGGCATCGGGCTGGGCTTCGCGCTGATGATCCTGGTCGGGAACGGCACCGGCGCCTGGATCCCGGCTTTTTTCGCGCGCAAGTTCGGCTGGACCACCGCCGAAATCGGCGCGCGCTATGGCGTAACCGTTTTCCTGTGCGGCACCAGCGGCGCGCTGGTCGGCGGGCTGTGCGCGAGCTGGCTCGAGCGCCGCGGCCATCCGCGCGGCAATTTGACGGTCGCGTTGATCGGCTTCAGCGTGCTCGTGCCGCTGACGATCCTGTTCCCGCTGGTCGGCTCCGCCTGGCTCGCGCTGGCGCTGATCGGAGCGATGAATTTCTTTGCCGGTTTCAACCTCGGCGGCGGTCTCGCCACGCTGCAGCAGCTCACGCCCAACCGCATGCGCGCGCTCGTCTCGGCAGGCTATATGCTGCTGGTCAATCTGATCGGAGGCGTGCTCGGCCCCACGACGGTTGCGCTGATCACCGACTATGGCTTTCGCGACCCGCAGCTGCTGCCGAAGGCCATCGCGATCACCTCCGCCATCTTCTCGCCCTTGGCGCTGATCTTCCTCCTGATCGGAATGCGCGGATTTCAGCGCCGCGTCGTGGCGCCGGCACTCGCATGACCTTGCCCACGATGAACCCCTTCGCGCCGCCGGCAGGAGCGGCGATACCCGACCCGCTGGCGCTCGCGCCCGCGGACATCGCCTGGGTCGAGCGCATGGCCGGCGAGCTTTCGACCGAAGCGAAGATCGCCCAGCTGTTCGTGCTTTCCAGCCACCACGACACGGCGGAAGAGGTTGCCGCGCTGTCGGCGGTACGGCCGGGCGGCGTCCATCGCTTCCCCACCGCGAACCTCGATCATGCGTGGCGGGCGACGCGCGACCTGCTCGAAGCGGCCGAAGTACCGATCGTGCTGTCGGGCGACATCGAGGGCGGCACCGTCAGCTATCCTTTTGCGACCGGCATTCCCAACCAGATGGGGATTGCTGCCTGCGACGACCTGGCGCTTTCCGCAGAGCTGGCGGGCATCGTCGCGCGTGAGAGCCGAGCGCTCGGCTTCGACTGGTCGTTGACGCCGGTGGTCGATCTCAATCGGGCGTTTCGCAACGCCGTGGTCGGCACGCGCTCCTATGGATCGTCGGTCGAGACAGTGCTGGCGCAGGCGCGCGCCTATGTCCGCACGCTGCAGGCACATGGCCTCGCCGCCACTGCCAAACATTGGCCGGGCGACGGCCTGGACGATCGCGACCAGCATCTCGTCACAACGGTCAATCCGCTCGACATCGACGAATGGGACCAGACGTTCGGCCGGATCTATGCGTCGCTGATCGCCGACGGAGTCATGTCGATCATGTCGGCGCATATCGCCCTGCCGAAGTTCGTGCGGGCGCTGATGCCGGAAGCGGGCCGCGAGGCGTTTCGTCCCGCTTCGGTATCGCATCTGCTCAACCAGGTGCTGCTGCGCGAGCGCATGGGCTTTCGCGGGCTGATCGTTTCGGATGCAACGGTGATGGGCGGGCTCACCAGCTGGATGGACCGCGAAGAAGCGGTTCCGGCCGTAATCGAAAATGGCTGCGACGTCTTTCTGTTCAGCCGCGACGCCAGGGCCGACATGGCGCTGATGCTCAAGGGCCTGCGCGAGGGACGGCTGAGCGAGCAGCGGCTCGACGCGGCGGTACGGCGGATGCTGTGCTTCAAGGCGAAGCTGGGGCTGCACCGGGCGAGAACCGAGGACCGGCTGCCGCCGCTGGAGGCCGTACGCGAGCGGTTGCGGCGGCCGTACGACCTCGGCGTGGCCGAGCGGGCGGCGGCACAGGGACTTACGCTGGTCAAGGACGAGCAGGCGCTGCTGCCGCTCGATCCCGCCCGGCACCGGCGAGTCACTTTGCTGTGCGACGAGGGCTGGAGCTTTGTTTCGGGCGCGGCGCCGCGCAGCTTCGAGCCGTTCTTCGAGGAAATGCGACAGCGTGGCTTCGAGCTTCGCACTTATGACCCCGAACATTTCCCCACGCGCGCCGACACCGACCTGATCGTTTATCTGGTCGGGCAGGAAGCGACGCCGAGCCTGGGCACGATCTTCCTGAACTTCACGCAGCTGCATGGCAGCCCGCGCAAGGCGATGGCGCAGTTCAATCGCGAGCTGCCGACGCTGCTGGTCTCGTTCGGCCAGCCCTATTATCTCTATGACGCGCCCAATTACGGAACTTATGTGAACGCCTATTGCTCGCTGCCGGCGAACCAACGCCAGCTGGTGCAGCGGCTGGTCGGCGAGGCGCCGTTCACGGGCGTGAGCCCGGTCGATCCGTTCTGCGGCATGGAGCAGCTGCGGTGGTAACCCTTGCCGAAGTCTCGACGACGGGCATGCGCCATCTGCCTGGCGGCGTGTTCGCCATGGGGTCCAATCGCTTCTACCCCGAAGAGGCGCCGGTGCAGCGCGTCCGGGTCGATTCGTTCTGGATCGACGAGACCCCCGTCACCAATCGCGACTATGCGCGGTTCGTCGCCGCCACCGGCCACCGCACGCTCGCCGAGACCGCGCCCGACCCGGCGGACTATCCGGGGATGTCGATCGAATTGGCGCAACCGGGCTCGCTGGTGTTCCGCAGCCCCGTGGGACCAGTGGATCCCGGCGATTTCACGCGCTGGTGGGAGTTCCGCCTCGGCGCGGACTGGCGGCGTCCGCTCGGCCCCGGCAGCAGCATCGAGGGACTCGAGGACCATCCGGTCGTGCACATCGCCTATGCGGATGCCGAGGCCTATGCCGCCTGGGCGGGCAAGAGCCTGCCGACCGAAGCGGAATGGGAATATGCCGCGCGCGGCGGGCTCGACGGCGCCGATTACGCCTGGGGCGATGACCTCGAGCCGGACGGCCTGAGACGGGCCAATTATTGGCAGGGCGAATTTCCGTACGACGACGATCGGCCGCGCGACGGCCGCGTGCGGACCACGCCCGTCGGCACTTATCCGCCCAATGGCTACGGGCTGTTCGACATGATCGGCAATGTCTGGGAATGGACGAGCGACTGGTGGTCGCTGCCCAAGCTGGCGAAGAAGCGGTTCAAGGGCGCGTGCTGCGTGCCCGCAAACCCGCGCGGCGGCAAGGAACGGCAAAGCTATGATCCGTGCACGCCCGACATCCGCATCCCGCGCAAGGTGCTGAAAGGCGGATCGCACCTGTGCGCGGCCAATTATTGCCAGCGTTACCGCCCGGCCGCACGCCATCCCGAGCCGATCGACACCTCGACCAGCCACCTCGGCTTCCGCTGCATCGTCCGCGGATAGGAGAGATCATGACGATATCGCGCCTGTCCCGTCTTCGCGCCGCCGCGCTGGCGGCCTGCGCCGTGATCGCGGCTCCGGCCTGGAGCAAGGGGCCGGCGCCGGCGGACGGCAAGCCGGTGAACATCATCTTCGTGCTGGTCGACGACCTGCGTTACGACAGCATGGGGTTCCTGACCAAGGGCCTGCAGACGCCCAATATCGACTTCCTCGCAAAGAACGGCGTCTATTTCCCCAATGCCGTGGTGACTTCATCGTTGTGCTCGCCAAGCCGGGCGACGATCCTGACCGGGCAGAGCCCGCGCAACCACGGCGTGATCGACAATAATAATTCCTCCGAGAAGGGGCTGATCTTCTTTCCCGCCTATCTGCAGAAGGCAGGGTATCAGACAGCGTTCGTCGGCAAGTGGCACATGGGGTTCGACACCGACTCGCCGCGGCCGGGCTTCGACAAATGGGTGAGCTTCAAGGGGCAAGGGACCTATTTCCCGACCGACCAGCTCTCGCCGCAGCAGATCGCAAGCGGTGTGCGCCAGACGCTGAACGTCGACGGTGCGTCCGTGCCGCGCACCGGCTATATCACCGACGAACTGACCGATTATGCGATGCACTGGCTGGAGAAGGAACGCGATCCTGCCAAGCCCTTCTTCCTCTATCTGAGCCATAAGGCAGTGCATTCGGACGCAGTGCCGCCCGACCGCTACAAGCACCAATATTCCGATCTCGACTTCAAGCTGCCGGCGAGCATGGCGGACACGCCCGAAAACAATCGCGGCAAGCCGATGTGGGTGCGCAACCAGCGCAACAGCTGGCATGGCGCGGATTTCCCCTATCACACCGACCGCAACCTGCGTGACCAGATCCGCGACATCTACCGCACGCTCTCGCCGGTCGACGAAAGCCTGGGACGCATCCTGGCCTATCTGCGCAAGGCAGGCATCGAGCGCAACACGATGATCGTATTCTATTCGGACAACGGCTTTCTGTTCGGCGATCACGGCCTGATCGACAAGCGCAATGCCTATGAACCATCGGTGCGCGTGCCGATGATCGCCTATGCGCCCGGCCTGCTGCCCAAGGGGGTTACCAATCCGGCGGTGGTCCGGAATCTCGACATGGCCCCGACGTTCCTGGACGCGGCGCATCTGCCCGCGCCCAGCCAGATGGAAGGCCGCAGCTGGCTGGAATTGGCCGAAGGCAGAATCAAGCCCGAGGACTGGAAGCCGGGCGACTTCATCTACGAATATTATTGGGAGTGGACCTTCCCCCAGACGCCCACGACCTTCGCGATCGAGCGCGACCGAGTCAAATACATCCAATATCACGGCGTGTGGGATACGGAGGAGCTATACGACCTGGCGAACGACGCCGATGAATTGCACAATCTGATCGACGACCCTGCCTATTTCGAGCGCAAGGTGGCGCTGCGCCATGCGCTGTTCGAACAGCTCGCCAACCAGCACGGACAGCATGTCGTCCCCTATACCGAGAAGACGAGCAGCGGCCTGGTCCATCGCAACGCCGACGGCCCGCACGCGGCCGACTTCCCGCCGGACTGGTATGTGCAGCCCAATCTGCCCGGGCGCATGAACGACCTCTATCCGGACACGCCGGCCAAGGCCGAGGCCGACAAGGCGGGAAAGGCGTATCTGCCCAATCGCGGACCGAAGCCGTGATCGCTTCGCGTTGTCATCTGGCGTTGGCTCGGCAAAAGGCGATCCGTCCCTAAACCACTTGCAACGGCAGGCTCCGCAACCTTTTCCCCGTCGCCGCCCGGATCGCATTGCCGATCGCCGGAATCACCGGCGGCAGCGTCGGCTCGCCCAGCCCGGTCGGTGGGAAGTCGGTCTTGACCCAGGTGATCGCGATCTCGCGCGGGACCATGTCGAGGCGGAGCAGCGGGAAGTCGTTGAAATTCTCGAGCTGGATCGCGCCGCCTTGCTGCACCACCGGCTGCCACACCAAGGCCTGGGCGATGCCGTCGATCACAGCGCCCTGCGCCTGGTGTTCGGCGTTGAGCGGATTGATGATCTGGCTGCCGATGTCGCCGGCTACCCAGACCTTGTCGATCGCTACCCGGCCGTCCTTGACGGTGAGGTCGACGATTTCGGCGAAATAGCCGCGGTGGCTGAAATAGAAGCCGAAGCCCCTGCCCTTGCCCGGCGTGCCCGAAGGCTTGCCGGTCCAGTTGGCGAATTTGCACACCGCGTCGATCACGCCGCGCGCGCGGCCGGTGTGGAAGGCGGGCGGGCTGTCGGTCGCGAGTTCGCGTGAGGGCCCGAGCGTACGGCGGAGCAGCTCGGGCAAGTCGAGCCCGGCGGCTTCGGCGACTTCATCGAGAAAGCCCTGGAACACGAACGCCACGGCGTTCGAGGTCGGCGCGCGCAGCCAGCCGGTGTTGAGGTTGGTGGGCATCAGCGACTGGCCGTAGTGGACGTCCGCGATCACCGGGCCGGGGAACTCATAGGCCTCCATCTCGGCGGCACGCTGCGGCTTGCCGTTCGTGCCGAAGGACACGAAGTGATTCTTGAGCGCGACGATCGCGCCATTGGCGTCGAGCCCGGCGGTCAGCCGGTGCCAGCCGGCGGGGCGATAATAGTCGTTGCGGAGATCGTCGGTGCGGTCGAACAGCAGCTTGACCGGCTTGCCGGGGAGCGCCTTGGCGACCTGCGCCGCCATCACGACATAGTCGTTCATCAGCCGCCGGCCGAAGCCGCCGCCGATGCGAGTCATATGGATGGTGATCGCCTCGGGCGCGATGCCGAGCATCGCCGCGGTGTCGCGGCGCCCCCCGCCCGGGCTCTGCGTCGGTGCCCATAGCTCGAGCCTGCCGTCCGCACTCCACAGCGCTGTGCAGTTCTGCGGCTCGAGCGTGGCATGCGCGAGGAACGGATAGCTATAGTCGGCGGTGACTGTCTTGGCCGCACGGGCCAGCCCTGCCTCGACATCGCCGCTCTTGTAGAGCGCAGCCTGGGGCGCGCCGGCGAGCAATGCCGCGGCCTGTTTGGCATAGCCGTCGGTCGAGAAGCCCGCCTGCGCCGCCGTGTCCCATTGCACCACGAGCTGGTCGCGGGCCTTGTGCGCGCGCCACCAGCTGTCGGCGACGATCGCCAGCGCGTCGTTCTTGCCCTTGGGCACCTGGCCGCTGCTGATCGGCACGACAGCGATTATGCCGGGAAGCTTCAGCACCGCACGATCGTCGACGCTGACCAGCGTGCCGCCGGCGATCGGGCATTTGACCAGCGCCGCGTGGACCATGCCGGGGAGCTTGGTATCGATGCCGTAGAGGCGCTCGCCCTTGACGATCTTCGGCGTGTCGACTCCGCGCACCGGCTGGCCGACGATGCGGAACGTGTCGGGGGATTTGAGCGGGACCTTGGCGAGATCGGGCGCGGGCACGACGGCGGCATCGGCGGCGAGCGCGGCATAAGTCAGGCTGCGGCCGCTGGCGTCGAACACTTTGCCGGCATCGGTGCGCAGCGTCGCGGCGTCGACGCCCCAGCGTTTCGCGGCAGCGGCGAGCAGCATCTGGCGCGCGCCGGCACCGACGCGGCGCATCGGCAGCCAGTTGTTCGGCGTCGCGGTGCTGCCGCCGGCCGATTGCGGGCCGTAAAGCTTGTCGTTGGCAAGCGTCTGCTCGATGTGAACCTGGTTCCAGGCGACGTCGAGTTCCTCGGCGATCAGCATCGGCAGCATCACTTTGACGCCTTGGCCGATCTCGGGATTCTTTGCGCCGATCGTCACGCTGTTGTCGGCAGCGATGCGGATGAAGGCATTGAGCACGACCGGCTCGGCGCCGGGTGCCGCCGCCAATGCGATGCGCGCGTCGAACGTCAGCGCCGCGCCGCCGGCGAGCGATGCCGCGAGGAAGGTGCGGCGCTGAAGCGTGACGGCGTTCATGCGCTTGCTCCCGCCGGCGCGGTGCCGGCCGCGAGGTGGATCGCCTTCTGGATGCGCAGATAACAGGCGCAGCGGCAGACATTGCCGGTCATCGCCGATACCAGCTCGTCGTGGCTCGGTTTGGGCGTGTGGAGCAGCAGCCCCGCGGCGTTCATGATCTGCCCGGCCTGGCAATAGCCGCATTGCGGCACGTCGAGCGCAATCCAGGCCTCGGTGAGCTTCTTGCCAACCGGCAGCGCGGCGACGCCTTCGATCGTCACGACCTGCTTGCCTGCGGCGTCGGCGATCGGCGTCTGGCACGATCGCACCGCCTGGCCGTCGAGGATGACGGTGCACGCACCGCACAGGCCCGCGCCGCAACCGAACTTGGTGCCGGCGAGGTCGAGATCCTCACGCAGCACCCAGAGCAGCGGCTTGTCGGGCTCCGCCTCGACGGTGCGTTTCTGGCGATTGACGGTGAGCGTGATGGCCATGCGATCCTCCGATGCGCTCTAAGTCTTCGTGCAATCAATAGCCGCCATCCCCGCGAAAGCGGGGACCCAGGGCCAAATGCGATATCGCTCATGACTCTGGCTCCCCGCTTTCGCGGGGATGACGAGGGTGGGTTCGATCTGCATCGCGCTCACGGTATCAGCTTCAGCGCGGCGAGCCGAGTGCGTTCGGCGGCGACGTCGCTGCCGCTCTTGCTGCCCTCGGCGCGCACCGCGGCGACTTCGGCGGCAGTGAAGGGCGCGCGCTTGCCCGCCGGCTTGCCGAGCACGAGCAAATGGTTGAGCACGTCGGCGATCGCCTGGTCGGGCTGTGCGCCGATCGCGGGCATCACGCCGCTGATCGGCTTGCCGTCGACGGTGATCGGGCCATAGAGGCCGTGCAGCAGCACCAGCGCGAGATAGCGCCGCCCGGCCTTGTCGCCGGCGATGACGGGCACTCGCCCGGCCAGCCGCGGGAATTGCCCGGCGAGCCCGGCGCCGTCGGGCTGATGGCACAGCGAGCATTGGGTAGTGAAGATGGTTTCGCCGGAGGCGTGGGCGGGCATCGGACCGGCGAACGCCGTCGCCAGAGTCAGGCCCAATATGGCGGCTATTCTCACGGCTGCGACACATCCCCGATTTGTTGCGCGGAAACATGCGTTCGGCCCCGCAAAAGCGGGAATCGGCGCACCGATTTTTCTCGATATTTCCGTGCCTTGACTTTATTCGTACAATTCTGGACAGTCTTCAAGTATTCGTCAAGTGCGTTTCGTGGCGCAGCGCCGCCTGCTGCGCGTCGCGCACTCGATTCCCCGGGCTGGCTACCCACGGCAAGGAGTGTTAGGCGCGATGCCATGTCGGACGATACCGGGCTCATGATTCCAACGCGTCCAGGCACTTACGCCCGCGGAAGCGAGACCGTCGATGCGATCCTGAAGGCGGCGCTGACGGTATTGATCGAGGAAGGCGCGAGCGCGTTCACGATCCGGCGAATCGCGGCCGAATGCGGGATGAAGGTCGGCAATGTCAGCTACCATTTCCCGCGCAAGGAAATGCTGATCCAGATTCTGCTCGACGAACTGCTCGACAGCTATGACAAGCTTCTCGAGGATCGCGTCCGTCAGCCCGAGTTGACCACGGAGGAACGGCTGCGGCTGATCATCGTGATCTGCCTCGACGATATCGCCGGCAAACGCACCACGCGGCTGTTCACCGAGCTATGGGCGCTCGCCAATCAGAACGCGTTCGTCGCCGACCGCGTGCGCGCCTTCTATCAGCGCGTGCATGATTTCATCGGCGAATATGTCTCCGCGCTCAATCCGGCGCTGTCGCCCGACGAAGTCCACACCGTCGCGTTGTACATCAGCGCGTCGATGGAAGGATCGACGCCGTTCCTCGGCTTCGAGAAGCCTTGGGCAGCGAAGATGCCGGCGTTCCGCAGCATAGCCGTGCATGCGCTTGTCGCGCTTGCAAAAACCGTCACTCCGGATCAGATTGCCGGTCTCGAATAAGGCGGCCGCGCACGGACGCCACCGCGGGGAGGATGCACTGGCCGGCCGCGACGGCAGCGGTGAGTGCGCGATGGAACGGGATCGATTGCAGACAGGACCGATGTCGCTCGCGGCGCCGCTCGCCGCAGTGCTCGGCTGCCTGCAGCCGGGGATCGATCCGGTGTTCCTGTCCTTGCTTTCGGACGCGTGCCACGTGCCGCCCGCCGCGCATGGCATCATCGTCGGCGGCACCCAGGCGGGCGCCGCGCTCGGATCGCTGTTGGTGTGGCGGCTGGGCGCGCACCTGCCGCGTAGCGTGCTGATTGCCGGCGCAGCGGGGGCGACCGCGCTCAGCTTCGGCACGGTGCTGGCCGACGGACTTGCCGCCGCGCTGGTACTGCGCTGCGGCTACGGGCTGGCAATGGGGATGGTCTATGCGCATGCCATGTCGGCCTATGCCGCGCGCCAGCCGAACAAGGCCTATGGCAGCGTGTTCCTCGTTCAGCTCCTGCTTTCGACGCTCGTGTCGCTCGTGCTTCCCGAACTGGCAGTCGCGTTCGGCGCGCATGCCGCGCTCGCCACGCTCGCGCTTGCGCCGGCCGGCGCGTTCGCGGCGCTTCGTGTGATGCACCGTGGTGGCGCCAATGCCGCGGGCCGAGCGCGCGACAGCATCCGCGCGCCGGTGCCGCGCGCGGGCTGGGCGCTGGCCGCTGCCACCTTCTGGTTCATCTGCTCGACGATGCTGGTGTGGAGCTTCGCGGCGGCGCTCGCGGCGGACGCGGGGATCGACGAGCGCACCATCGGCCACGCCGTCGCCGTCGGTTCGCTCGCCGGCGCGCTGACGGCGCTGGCCGTGATGCGCGAGAAGTCGGTCGTTCCGCTGCTGGCGACCGCAGTGATCGCCGGCGCGTGCCTCGCCGCGCCGCTCCTGCTCACTGCACCGGGGGATGCGACGGCGTTCGTCGTCGCGATCGTGCTGCTCAATATCGGTTCGACGGCGATCATCATCCGCTGCTCGGGACTGGCGACCGCAACGAGCAGCGACAGCCGGTTCCGGACCTTCGTCGCCTGCACGCACAGCCTGGGACTCATCGCCGGACCGACGATCGGCTCGGCAATGATGGCCTGGGCCGGTGCCGATGGCCTGCTCGCGGGCCTGTCGGTGACGCTGTCGGGCGGCGTTGCGGCGGTCGTATATGCCAATCTCTCGACTGCGATCAGTGCCGACGCGCTCCGCCGCTGGACGTTGCGCAGCACCGCCGGACATATTGCGTGAAAGCCCGCTTGACTAAAACTGGACAAGCGTCAAAACTCTGGGTGCTGCGATGCGCGGTGTCCGGTGGGGAGATTCGCCGGACACCGTAGCGCAACAGGAAACAGGGGGTTTGGCACGATGAGATTCGCCGCCGCGGTTGGATACTCCGCCGCCACCGCCATCGCGATCGTGCTGGGCGCCACTGCCCAGGCGCAGACACCCGCTACGACGCCGGCGTCGGTGCAGCCCGAACAGTCCGACGTACGATCGATGGAGCCGCCCAAGCCGAGCTGGGTTTTCGTCAATCGCGGGTTCGTGATGCCGGGCACGTCGATCTACGACACCGCGACGGGCAAGCTGGTCGGCCTGGTCGAGACCTCGATCCTTGCCGACATGGCAGTCGATCCCGCGGGCAAATATTATTATGTGTCGGAGACGATCTGGTCCAAGGGCTGGCGTGGCACCCGCCAGGACATGGTGACGATCTACGATTCGACCGGCCTCAAGCTGCAGAGCGAGATCGCGATGCCGGGCCGCATCCTGATCGGCGGGCGCAAGCATAATTTCATCCTGAGCGACGACGGCAAGACCGCATTCGTCTACAATCTCAGCCCGGCGTCGTCGGTCAACGTCGTCGATCTCGCCAAGCGCAAGTTCGTGCGCACGGTCGAGCTGCCCGGCTGTGCCAGCCTGATCCCCAATGCCGATTCAGGCTTCTCGGCGCTCTGCTCGGATGGATCGATGGCGACAGTGTCGCTCGCCGGCGCCAAGCCGGTCATCACGCGTTCGGCACCGTTCTTCTCGGCGACCGGCGACCCGATCTTCGACAATTTCGGCTATGACAAGACCAAGCACGAGGCAGTGTTCCTCAGCTACACCGGTCTGGTCTACACCGCCGCGATGGGCTCCGCGCCGAGCATTGCGCAACCCTTTTCGATCCAGGCGGCGGCGGGCGTGCGCCCCGGAGACACCAAACCGCTCGACGTCAACTGGTATCCCGGCGGATGGGAGCCGCTCGCGCTGCACCGCGCCTCGGGGCATCTCTATGTGCTGATGCACATGGGCGAATTTTGGTCGCAGAAGGCGGCGGGTAGCGAAATCTGGGAGCTCGACGTCGCGGCGAAGAAGGTCGTCAAGCGCGTGCCGCTCGAAATGCCGGCGAACGCGATCGAAGTGACGCAGGAAGCCGCGCCCAAGGTGGTCGTGTCGAACGAAAGCGGCACTGTGGTGATCTTCGACGCCAAGACCTGGGAACAGAAGTTCAAGCTCGAAAAAGCCGGCGGCGGCTTGTTGCTCGCGGCCAATCCGTCATGAGCATCACGCTCGCCTCGACTGCGCTCGCTGCGCGCGACATCCTTGGCATGGCTGCTGCCTATGGCGTCGGGCTGCTGCTGCTCCAGGCCGGCGCCGCAAAGGTTCGACACCGCCGGCTGCTGCCCGGGGTGATCGCCAATTATCGGCTGTTGCCCGACGCACTGGTCGATCCGTTCGCACGGATGCTGCCGGTCGCGGAGATCGGCCTTGGGATCGCGCTGATCGTCGGCATCGGCGGCCCCGCCTTGGTAGCCGTCGCCGCTTTGTTGCTCGGCTTTGCGGCGGCGATGGCCGTCAACATCGCGCGCGGACGGAGCCACATCGATTGCGGCTGCGGCCTGTCGCAGCTGCGCCAACCGCTGCGCTGGCCGCTGGTCTGGACCAATATCGCGCTCGCCGCGCTGCTGCTGCTCGGCACTTTGCCGTCTTCCGCACCGAGCCTCGCCGATCGCGTCACTGCTGCCGCCGCCGGTGCCAGCCTGTTCCTGCTCGTGCTGCTGTTCAACGCGCTCGGCGCGCTCGCGCTGTCCCCGATCGCAGCGAAGCGGAGGTAATCGATGCTCACCACACTCCTCGTCGCCCAGGTCCTCTCGTGGATCGTGATCCTGTTGCTCGCCGTCGCGCTGCTCGCGCTCGCGCGCCAGGTCGGCGTGCTCCACATGCGCGTCGCGCCGGCCGGTGCGCTCACCACCGCCGGCGGACCGGCGGTCGGGAATGTCGCGCCCGCGGTGCCGGCGCTGAGTCTCGACGGTGCGCCGGTAACGGTCGGCGGCGCGGCACCGCGCACGGCATTGCGCCTGTTGATGTTCGTCTCGGCGTCTTGCCCCTTGTGCAAGGCGCTGATTCCGATGGCGACATCGTTCGCGCACGCGGAGCGCGTCGAGCTGACTTTCGTCGGCGACGACACCGCCGAAGCGCAACGCGCGATGATCGAGCGGCACGGCATCGGCGGCTACACTTTCGTCAACGGCCCCGAAGTCGGCCAGGCCTATGCGGTGGGCAAGCTGCCCTATGCAGTGCTGCTGGGCAGCGACGGCACGATCTTGTCGAAGGGCCTGGTCAACAGCCGCGAGCATCTCGAGAGCCTGGTGATCGCGCACGAAATGGGCGTGCGATCGGTCCAGGACTTCATTGGCCGCCGTAAAGACGCAGCGTAATCACACCGGGGGAATCCAGATGCGCAAGTTCGATCCAGACGCGCTCGGCGAGAAGATGCTGCGCCGCTTTGCCGGCGGCACTTCGCGCCGCGGCATCCTCTCCAGGCTCGGGCTCGCGCTGGTCGCCGCGCCGGTGTTTCCGCTGCTGCCGGTGAGCCGCGCCGAGGCGAGCAAGCCCGATCGCGCGCCCGAAGCGAAAACCGCGTTCGCGCGCGCCGCGCAGACCAGCGACGACACCAAGTGCAATTACTGGCGCTATTGCGCGATCGACGGCTCGTTGTGCACTTGCTGCGGCGGCGGCGTGCATAGCTGCCCGGCCGGCGCCGAGCCATCGCCGGTGTCGTGGGTCGGGACGTGCATCAACCCCGACGACGGCAAGGCCTACCTGATCGCCTATCGCGACTGCTGCGGAAAATCCTATTGCGCCCAGTGCAACTGCGACAACACCGATCGTGCGACGCAGCTCTACGTGCCGCAGCTCAACAATGACGTGATCTGGTGCTTCGGCACCAGCAGCATGGAATATCACTGCTCGACCGCGGTGCTGGTAGGCGCCGCCTAAGCGGCGGGAGGCTGCGCAATGAGGGCGATTGGCCTGATACTCGGCTTATCGGTGCTGACGCCACCTGCGAAGCTCATCGTTCGGCAACAGCATGCCACGGCAAATTTGACTCATGTCGATCTGAATTCGAACACTCCACTCCCCTCCCTGCAAGGGAGGGGTTGGGGGTGGGTTGGCGTCAGCCAATTTCTCGGGCCTGAGAAGCGCGCTGACGCTCACCCACCCCCAACCCCTCCCTTGCAGGGAGGGGGGCCGGTAAGCCCGCGCCACGCAGACGCACCCAAATCTCTACCGTTACCCCCGCCCCCGCTCGCCGACCCCGAGCTGGCACGCGCGGACTATCTCGAGAATTGCGCGGGTTGCCACGGGGTCGAGGGGCGTTCGGCGCCGGCTCAGTTGCCGGAGCTACGGGGCCGCGTCGGCTGGTTCATGTGCACGCCGGAATCGCGTGCCTATCTGCTGCGCCTGCCCAATGTCGCGCACAGCCGCATCGCCGACAATGCCGAGCTTGCCGATATGATGAACTATGTCGTGTTCGTGCTCGGCGAGACCAGCGCGCCGCCGGGAACGCGCGCGTTCACGCGTGACGAAGTCGCCGCCGAGCGCCCGCGCGCACTCACCAGCGTCGCGCTCACGGTCGAACGCGCGAAATATGCCGACGAAGCGATCCGCAAATGCCGCGCACCGGCGACGCTCAAGCTGCTTTATCCGCCGCCGCGTTCTCGTGTCGAATAGGCAAGTTTGATTCACGCGGAGGCGCGGAGGACGCAGAGGGATATTGCCCGCCGTCGGCGACAATGCGCAAAACCGATCGGATCGTTCCAGCGCTTCGCGCAAGTCCGACGAGCTCTGCGCCTCCGCGCCTCCGCGTGAACAATAGTCCTTCTTCACGCTTTCGCGGACCCGGATTCTTATTGCTGCGGGGGTTCGAACTGGACCTCGCCTTTCTCGTTGATGGGATTGCGGTCGTTCTGCGCGCAGATGAACTCGATCTGGTCGAGCCCGCGCTGGCGCTTGAACCGT